>Ga0180443_100433_pt1 | contig 26568 bp, 10 predicted proteins | sample ChrtobMetP5_32mM_FD_119753 | JGI IMG/M metagenome (GOLD analysis project Ga0180443, IMG submission 119753) | Chrysochromulina tobin associated microbial communities from unialgal haptophyte culture, Seattle, Washington, USA - P5_32mM MetaG | ecosystem: Host-associated > Algae > Haptophytes >... | reverse complement strand
AGTGACACCTGTGGATATTGTGCCGATACGGAGCCCACAATCTGTGCACACTGCATTGGCACGCAGATTTGCAGGTCAGTCTATCATCGAGATCGGCACGCGGAATGGAGATGGAATGGAGTGCTATGCCCGCGTTGCAAGGCACGCTGTAGCGATTGAGATTGAGCGCTCGTACTGCCCGACGTTAATGACTCGCAGCGCACAGATGCAGCGCGTTAAAACTGGCCATGGTCATGGGCATCGAAACTTCACCGTGCGGTGCGAGTCCTATGAAGCCACGCCCATGGCAGTGTTTGAGCATGCGGACTACGTCGAGGGGTTCATGGGACATACGGAGGTCAACGTTCACATTCTTCGCTTCCTTTCGAGCCATAGCGACCGCCTGCGCCCTCATTTTGAGGCCCTGATTCTGCACGACCACGACGCAGGTGAGTGCCAAATTTCGCTTGAATTATTGAAGCCTTTTGCTACGTGGCACGAGGTGGTTGCCGCAACGCCTTTGGAATGCGCGCGCTGCCACCATGCCATGCAGTCGGGAATCCTGAGGCCGTCAACATGGGTCAACTGTGGACGCGCGACGATGAGGGTACACATTTTGGGATTTCGAATCCGGAGCGAGCAAGTGAAGGCAGGCCTAGCTGCGCTCGGCAGTGCAGATGACCCGAAGTCGAAGCTCAGCAAAGCTGTTGAGGAATCGAGAGCAGCCAGAAGACGTGCTCAGCACAGCTGGCCGAATGATTGCAACGAATCGTAGGAGAATCTTGCATTCGGGCAATCTTGGGGATGCGCTCTCCCCTGGGGCGCTACTTCGTTCAACAGAGCTCCGTGCCACATTCTCAACTACGAAGTCTACCAAGCTGCGCGCGCGGCGCGGTCCAGCGGCGTGGTGAGCATGATCCTCGGGCACACGCCATTGCAACTGTTTAACCCACCATGCACATGGTATGCATCCAGCAGCTGAGCGGCGTTTCAAAGCGGCGCTTCCACGCCACACAGCATCCCCGGAGGTGCGATGTGCGTGTTGACATCGAGAAGAGCCGCGAGATTAGCGCCGCCGTCCCCGCACGTGCGGGTGCGCTCGGCAGCGCACCGCGGGGACCGGGGTTGGATCGGAATCAGAGGTCCATACTGATATTTTACTGATACTCACCCTTTACCGAGCGGTGCGCGTGTGCTAGCAGCTAGGTATGGTCCAGTACACCCAAAGCAAGCTTCCTAGCTGACGCACCCCTTATATGATATATAATATGCTTTTACCGAGCCTCGGCCCGGCGCCTCGCGCGGCCGGGTGCCGTCAAGGCTCCACGGGCACGGCGCCCCGCCCGGCCTGAGCGGCCCTGACACGCGACATTAGACGTACGTAACGAACACGACGTCTTCCCAATGCCTCAGAAACCCCATTGTAGTCAGTCAGCGCGCCAGTGCGCGGCCATAGGTCATCCGTCCCGCCCTTGCACGTACCTCTTTGTATCATATCGGCTACGTTGCGTGTCTTCGAAATTACAGCCAAGCGGGCGACCTGTTACGAACTCCGTACCACGCAGCTTGCGCACTCCGCACAGATTGCGGAAGCACGTGAGTGATGCAATCGTGTGGTCGTCCCCCTCCATGACTGAGTACTTGCCGTTGCCGATGATCCAGCGCTTGTTGTCTCGCGAAGGCCCGCCGTGGAAGTCGCGGTTGAGCACATCAATGAAGCTCTTGAGCAACGCAATCGATGTGCCTGGATGGCCGGGGGGGCCTCCTCCGCAATGCTCGCCATAGCAGCCCCATTGCTTGCTGGCATAATACTGAGTCTCAATGTCCTCGATGACATAGAGTCCGCCCGGCCGGACGTGGGGCCACAGCGCTCGGATAGAGGCGAGGTGCTGGAAGTTGGCATGCCCGCCGTCGTCTATTATAATGTCAAAGCCTCCTGGCGTCGCGTTCACGAGATGGCTGAGGAAGACAGGGTCGGCCTGACTTCCGACGTGAATGGTCATCTGTTGCGGAGAGCTTGCCGAAGAGATTGCAACGCACGGGTCCTTCTTCAGGAGATTTGCATCATCCGACGACGTGAGGCCGCAGCGGGCGCCGTTCACCTGCTTGTGAAGGGTGGCACTACCCTGCGCCTTGCCATTCTCCACGCCGTGCACCTCAAGTTTCACACCAAGCGCTGATCGCCAGAGAGGCAACGACTCACCCGAATCAACACCTATCTCCAGCAGCCGAAGGCCTTCTCCGCCTGGGTGTAAGAACTTGAATGGCGCGAAGAGCTCCGCGTACATCCACCCAAAGCACCCCTCTTCTTTGCCAGCCTTGCTCCTCTTGAATGCCTCAGCGATTTTAGCGGGCTCGTCACGGCAGACTTTCAGCCTGTCAATGGCACTAGAAGAGGAAGGCGATGTGCTTTCGCTCAGCTCACGTGGCGCTGAAGGGCCGAGGCTCGGTGGCAGACGCACACCAACCATCACGCCGAAGCCGAACACGACGACGACGACAAGAAAGCCGATGCCCCGCACCATTAGAGGTAACGGTGCGGCGGCGCGCGCGTATCCCTACCCTTCGCGTCGGCGCGCGATCGATAGTCCCCATTTTATGCGTGTTCCCAAACTTCCTTACGGGTACTGTAGCCATTGTTCATGTTACCGCGGTAATACCGGTAAAAAGACACAGGGGGGAATACCGTACACACAACACGTACCGGTACAGAGCCCAGAAGAGAAGACAATACAAGACCCCGAAACAAGGCCCCGAAGGGAGACACATGCAGGCAGAGAGCCGAGAAACAGCCTATAAGAGAAGATCGGCGAGACCCAAATATGAACTCGGGAGGGAGCGCGCCCGCACGTACACACGTTCCCCTTGCTGGCCTGTTGGCAGTAGTCATGTAAGCGCCCCCCCCGGGGGACGCGCCTGCATCAGCGCCGCTGTACTGTGTGGTCCTGTCACTGAGTTCAAAATCAGGTGGTGGGGATAGTGTGTGAATCCAGAAAGAATACCCTCCCCTACCGCCTACCCCTTTGGGTCAAGTGTTTTAATTCACACGATCGTTCACTCCGCCGGATAAGACAAAGTCAAGTTTTGCGATCCGGTTTTGATCCTGGACCCGTGCGAGTGTCGGACTGCGTACCTTAGTGCCGTAATTTGTGGTAATAGTCTCTAACGCGTGACGGACCCGGCCGACCTGCTCCGAGAACGGCGTGTTCGCTGGAGGCGGCTGTCGGCTGTGTCCGGTCCGATCCGCCGAGATGTGAGTCGATATCACGAACGATGTCGGTGCGACGTGTGAGTTCTGAGTAGAGCGAGCGCCACATGTGCATCGGTGTAGTATAAAGGCGTCACCATTCGCCGCGGTTTCTCATCTCAAGTTCGTCGTCTTCGTCTGGCTCTGGGTCGCGCGCTCTATACTTTAAGAAGCCGAGCTAAAGCTCTTCTTTGGGTTTAGGCGCCGCTGATGGACTTGCGTCCGCGTCGCCGCCTGCGCCTGAGCCGCCGGCGGCGTTGGCGCCGCTCCCATCCTTAGCGGCGGGTGCAAGCGCGGTGGCAACCTCCACGAGCGCCTGTAGCCGCGGTAGCTCACAGCGCGGCAGCAGCTTGGCACACTGCGACAGGCCTTGATCGTCGAGCACGGCGCGCATCAGCACTTCCGCATGCTCATCCACGACAGCGCGACAGCGGAGCTTGCCCCGGGCATGGCAGGCGCTCACATCCACCTTCCCCTCCTTCACCGCGGGCCAGGCGAGGCTCTCAGCGCCCTCGCCACCCTCGCCACCCGCGCCGCCCTCGCCGCTACTGCTGCTGCCACGCTTGTCGCTGCCGCCGCGCTCGTCGCTGCTGCCGCCCTTGAGGTAGTCAAACTCTTGCGCCGCCCTCTTCGCTGATGCTGTTTTCGTCGCTGTGGCCACGGTCTCGTTGAAGACTGCCATCGCGTCCCCACACACAGGCTGGAGCAGCGAGGCTTCGTCACAAACGCCCTCGAGAGCCTCCTCCAGTGCAGCGGCGAGGGCGACCCGGTACTCATTCTTGAGCCAGCGCTTGGTCTGCGCCTTCTGCACCTTGTCAATCTTCTGGGCCTTGCGCTCATTGGCCTCCTTGGAGAGCTCGAGCTCGTCGTGCGTCGTCTCGAGCGCCCGCCGCAGCTTCCCGACGATGAGCCCGCATAGGTCACAGCGCTCGAGCGGTTGCCGCGGGTCCGTCGGAGGGGCGGCGCTTGCGGGAGCACGCCGCCGCGCCGCGGCGGCCTTGGTGGCGGCCTTGAGACTGTCGTGATTCTTCGCGAGCAGCTCGGTCATCCGCTCCTCGCGCTCCTTGAGCACAACGCCGAGGGCACTGCCTTCCTTTTTAGGAAGGAACGTGAGCAGAAACTGCGTGAGCTGCGTGCGCACCTCGGGCTCTCTGGCAAACGCGAGCGCCTTCTCGCCCAGTTCGGGCATCGACTTGGGCTCGTCGCGGTCTCCGACGAGATAGAGCACGAGTGACGCGCCATTCGGGTCCGCGAGCGGCGCGTTCGTGGGCACTTCGTTCTTGAGCAGGTCGAGCTGAGCAAAGGCGAGCTTGACGTGCGCGCCACTCGTCGTGTTGAGGCCGACCGCGAGGCTGTAGAACTCTGAGGCGAGCGCGGCGTAGCGCATGTCCGAGAACTCGTAAGCCCTCTCTTTGGTCGCCGAGCCGTTGTGCAGCAGCACGAGCACGTGCTGGTCAGGCGCGCGGATACCCTTGGAAAAGGTTGTGCCCACTAGCCGTGTCACCACGCCGCGCACCTTGGACGCCTTGCCCTTGGGCTCCTTTTCGGACTTGCCCTTGTGCTGGAAGGCAGCAATGGCCTTGTCACGGGCCTCGCCATCGCAACCCGGCACCGCTTTCGCGCAGAAGCCCTCGTGCTTCTGATCGAGGATGGCGCGCGGCAGAGCATCCTCGTGCTCCTCGATCAGCTTCGTGCAAGCCCCGATGAGCGCACGGCTCGAGGTAATGGCGTCGCGCCCACACACTTTCTCCATCTCCTCCTCGATGCTCGCGCGCAGCGCCACATTGTACTCATTCTTGAGCCAGCGTTTGGTCTGCGCCTTTTGCACTTTGTCGATCTTCTGCGCCTTGAGATCGTTGGCCTCTTTGGACAGCTCGAGCTCCTTCTTCTCGCGGGAAAACGCGACGGCGAGCTGCTTCACCGTCGTGGTGCACGCAGCGCACGCGGCGGCCGAGTCGGGCTGCGCGACGGCAGCGGCCTTGAGCAGGGCGAGAATTACGACTGAACGAGCTGGGGTCCGCATGACACGTCACAGGCTTCCGGAAAAAAATTTTGGGGGGAGAAAAGGAGAAAAGGATGTCTCTGTCGGGGGGAGCCGTTGACTCAGCCGTCCTCAACGTGCCTAGCACAAGATGAAATGTCAGAGCAATCAATCCCCAAAGAGGCTTTGAGGGCTCCTGTGACCGTACCTTGGTCGACTTTATAAGGTGAAAAAGGACTAGGAATCCAGGAAAAATAACTGGCTTTATAAACTATAATTTTCTGTGAAAAGTGATTCCTTTTTGGGCCTGTGGCCTAATGGACAAGGCATCCGACCTCGGATCGGGAGATTGTAGGTTCGAGTCCTACCAGGCTCAATTTTTTTCCGGAAACACTTCCCTGTGAATATGTTTTCACGGCTGTTTTGTGTTATCAATGAAAATGTCAGAAAAGCATGACGACCCGCTGCAATGACTCGCATTGTGCATGGCGCGATGCAGACGCCAGAATACTCTATGCGCCACTCGACCCGCTGGCGTGGCGACGTAACGGCGTTCGTGAGTTGCAAACAAAGGTTGCACTTGCTGACGATGGCAAGGGTAGGGGCGTTTTTGCGCGGCAGCGTGCAGGTCCGGGCAGATGGGTGTGCTCGTATGCCGGCACATACTTCGGTCCGCGTGCACTGCTGCGAAGATACCAGGCTGGTGATGTGCCCATGTATGCCTATCGTCTGGGGCTGGGCGCCATCGATGCACGGGACAGCAGCCACTTCTCGGCGATGATCAATCACAACGAGAAGGCGAATTTGCATGCGATTGTGTCGGTCGCGGCCAAACGTATCGATTTCTACGCCAAGCGCCCTCTGAGCGTAGGCACGGAGCTCACGATCGACTACGGGACGGGATACTGGCGCAGTCGCACGCAGCGGCCCGCTGGCGGCACCGAATCCAGGCCAATCGCCCTGCGTGGAAAACGAAGATGGCGGCCGCCCCACCTCTGGGGGCGACCTGTCAGCCGCGCGAATCACACGTCATTCGATCATCTGCATTCTTCGGATGGATGAGGTGTTGATGCGCAGCGCCGCAGGTGATGGCGTGATGCGTGATCGTCGGAAAACTTCGATTCCGATGGCGACCCGTGTTAGACCCGTGCGGTGCGCGCTTGTGACCGCCTCGTGTCGGTGAACCATGCGGTGAACGCGCAGTGCGCGTTGATGATCCGATCGTTATTTTAACACAATAAGGTGACCTGCGCGCGCGCGTAGCGACACCGACAGTCTTTACTCGCAGTTGAGCTTGGGGCGGCTGTGGCTCAGGCTCAGGCAGCTGTGTCGTGTGTTAGCTGAATTCTCTCATCGGTCCCGACGGGCGGACGCGGCCGAGGGCGTGTATGCGGGGTGTACGGACCGGACGGATGTGTCTTGACCCGACCGGACGAAGGGCCCGGCCGCACGGCAAGAGCTCTGACGTGACTTGTGCCTCTAGTTCTGCTTGATGAGATTGAGCGACAGAATGCCGCCAAGGGCTACGATCAATGGGAAGAGAAACGGCTGCGACACCACATTCATGATTTTCTCCTTGATGCTTGTCTCCTGACTCGCACTCTTCGTGTTCTTGGAGCCGATCTTTGAAAAGACGGTCGTATACTGGTTGCTGTCATCGGCCTCCGCCAGCCTGGCCGCATCAGCCTCCTCGGCGGAGACGGTCTTGTAGTCGCTTGTGGCGGCGGCCACACCGGCCTGGTTGCGCACGCCGACCACGGCCGCGACCACAGCGCCCGCCGCCAGCAGCTGATCAACGTAAGGCCCTAACGCACCCAGCTCATCTTTCAGATCAGCTACGTCGATGATCAGCTTGAGGCCGACCGCGAAGCTGAGGATACGCCCCTTGCCAAAGAAGAGCCAGCTGAAGAGCACGACTATGCGGCTCCTGTACAGACCGGCGCGAATCGCGCCCTCGTCCAGCCCTCCCTCTGGTGTCATCCAGCGAGCGCGCCGTTCGTCACAAAGCTCGGGCTTGATCAAGCCCGACTTGCTCTCGACCAGCGCATCAAAGACGACATCGAGTGCCACCTTGGTCACTGGCATGGTCTCAAAATCAGCGACTGACCGGCCGAAGGCGGCAGCAAGCTTGGCATTGCGAAAGGGCATCTTCGGCACGTTTTGCAAGAGTGCCACCCGCTCGACGACACCGATGCGCTGCGCCATCTCAAAGCGTTTCTTGGTGGCGCCTTGCGCCATATCCTCCTTGCGCTTCGCCTTCACGAGGGCGAATTCGGAGCGCGTTCCCCACTCGCTCGCGGAATCCCAGCGGCCAAGCACGTTGGCCAGATCAAGCAGGGTGCACGTGTCTGGCACCCAAAACTCTGCGCGCCGGAATACATTGCCCTCGCCGGCAATGGACATCGTGCTCACAGAGCGAGGCTGCGTGACTCTGTGGGCGTATAGTGGAGAAATAAAAGCCGTCGCTGCGACCCAGCACACAACGAAGCACGCCATTGATGAAGCTCACATTAATTAAGACGAGGTTCACAAGGATATAACATCTCAGAATTAGTTCGAAAAATATGCAAAGGTTTGATTTCGCTCAAAGGCCGAGGCGCGCAATCTCGTCCGGCACCGCATCTTGACTTTTCCATATTTCCTCAGGATGGAGATTTTCCTGAGCTCGAAACTTAATTTGTCTGCCAATCAATCGCTCCCCAGCGCGGGGAACCTCTCTCACTAGTCCGCTTGCTGCCGCAATTCTTTGAGCCGTCGTCAATGTTCCAGCTTTGGGTGATGATCCCGCTGCTGTTTTACGTTCAGCATACCATGTGCGGGGTGCTATCAAAACCGCTGCAGGCATCGATCCTTTTTCCACGCGTGGGAATGCATGGTGTCAAAATGTCTGAGGCCGTCGCAGAGGGACCCGTAGTGGTGCTGGGCGCCACGGGATACATCGGCAAAGCCGTTGTGAGAGAATTGGTTCAGCGCGGTCGACCGACCATCGCGTTCATCCGATCAAGTGATAGAGCCTCATTTCCCCCCGAACTCGAAGGCGCCAACGTGGTGGAGGGTGATCCACAAATGGATGCAGATGGTAGTCTGAAGCGTGCACTCACCGGGGCCAGCGGAGTCATCTCCTGCATCTCAAGTAGGACGGGATCACCTCGTGAAGTAGAGCAGATCGACTATGGCGCTTCACGGCTTGCGATGGATCTGCTGATCGAGCATGGCCATCCTCGAGCCTCGTATGTGCTGCTATCTGCAGTATGCGTCAAGACGCCCGTGCTCCGCTTGCATCAGGCCAAGCTGCGGATCGAACGTGAGCTGGCCGCATCTGGCCTTCCACACGCGATCGTGCGCCCTACGGCCTACTTCAAGAGCATTTCCGCGCAGGTTGCGAACGTCGTTGCGGGCCAGCCGTACGTACTTTTTGGAGAGGGCACGCACACCAAGTGCAATGCCATCGGTCAGAGGTGGGCCTCCCGTGATCACATCTTTCTCCCCACGGCCATGTCCCTATCCCGTATCCATATCCATGCGAGACTATTTACGTAGCCAGTTCTGACGATCACCTTCGCCGCTGTGTGCGCAGCGACCTGGCCTGCCTAATGGTCGACCAGCTGGAACGCGCTGTGCAGGGTGAAAACAAGGGTATGGGCGCAGGCAACATCATCGAGATAGGCGGGGCGAAGACTGTCACTCCTTTTGAGCAGTCACAGATGATTTTTGCAGCAGCAGGCGTGGAGCCGAGATACGTGAGGGTGCCTCTTGCGCTGCTCGACTTAGTTGAAGGTGCAGTTTGCTCCGTGGAGGCCGCGCTTCTCGCTCTTCGCGAAGCGCTTGGCACGAAAACGTTCGATCGCGCCCTAGAGGCGGTAGCAAACGCGGCGGAGTCTACGCGCATCGCCAAATTCTACGCAACGGCGGATATGCTTGGCCCATCAGACCTCATGTACAGCTCTGAAGCGCTCAAAGACTTCTACGCCGGTGCAGTCAAAAGTGCCAAGGAGGTCAGTGACGAAGACCTTGGACTCCCTGCCAGTAGCTTGCTGGCCTCACGGATTTTGAGAGGAGGGCTCCCTCTACTTGCTACCACCATAGGCTCTGCCGCTTTTCTGTCCAAGCTGGTAACTTCGACCACGGCAGAAATATCGAACGGCCCGCTCTCCGCGGTAACCGTGCTGTCTGCAAACTTCCCGGAGGTAAGTGCCGAAGTCGTACATCACACTAACTGGATGTAGAACCTGAACGATTGCATGGCGCGGAGAGTGCGCCTTGGTCGCGCCCGTTCGGTGAATGAACGCGACGCCACCCTGCAATTCTGCTAATGCACATGCACCGAGGCCTATGCACCCGCGCTGTTCCGTGCTGTTGGGCCCTCACACACGTGCACCTAGGCGCGCTGCCACGTGAGGGGCGGGGCCGGGCAGGCGGCAGGGTGGCGTGGAGTCGAGTGGAGTCGATGTCGAGAGTCGACGCGACAGTCGTATGTGTAGCGCCCACGGTCCACACGGCACTGTTGTCGTATACCCTACCATCATGTTTTTAAACGCACCCCGCGCCCGCCCGCCGAGTCCCGAGACGCGAGAGCGGAGACGGCGCGATTCATAACCGCGGACAGCACTGGCGCCACTGCGATTCCGGTTGCCGCGCGCGGTGTGTCGACTCCGCCGGCCACCGGGCCACGACCGGGGACCTCCGCCGCGGCGCGGCGCGGCGCCGGTGGCCCCGGACGGCACGGCAGACAGCACCGGGGCCGGGCCACCCAGACCGGACCCACACAGCGGTGTACATACCCCTGGTATTAGAACGCACAGACTCGACAGGTCTGAGTCCTACACGATCTGAACACTGATCACTGAGAAAAAAGAATCTCGGCGCATCCACCTCTCCGCGGTCTCTCCGGCGCCTTGGCCTCTCGAGCCTCTCCTCTTCCGCGCCTTCCCGAGCCGCGCTCCCTTCAGTGCTGTACGATCTTTGTGGTCACGGGCAGGCCCTTGAGCTTCTCGGGACCGAGCATGTGGCAGTACTTGCACCTGAACTCCTTGAGGCCGCTCAGCTTGAAGATATTCTTGGGCAGCGTGCTCATGCCGACGCATCCGTCGATAATGAGCACCTCGAGCTCCGAGAGCTCGCAGATGCCCTCGGGCAGGTAGCGGAGCGCACAGCAGTTGCTCAGGTTGAGCACCTTGAGCGACGAGAGCGCGCCCATCTCGATCGCGCGGCTGAGTGCCTCCAGGCCCTTGCTTGCGGTGAAGTCATTGTACGAGAGGTCAAGCTCATGCACATGTGCGCAGCTCACTTCCTCGAGGGTGGCACCGAGATCGCACAATTCTGCGTCGTGCCAGTCGAGGTGCGCATAGTGCAGCTTCGTGAGCCCATTGAATCCATCCTCGATCACCTTGCGGTAGAGGCGAGCCACGAAGCCCGGGTCCGCATCTGGCTCCTTGCGGAAGGTCTTCTCCTCCATGAGCAGCAGGAAGCGCGGCGCCGAGAGTGGCGGCAACTGCTTCTTGTCGTCGACGCGGTCCTCGACCTTGACGCCCGTGTTGATGATCTTCTGCCAAGCGGTCGCGAAGGTGCCGTTGGGCAACTTGTACGGCTTGTTGCGCGGAACGTCCTTGAAGAGCCGGCACACCATCTCCTCAAAAAAGGGCCAGCCGCGCTCAACCCGCAAAAGCCCCTCGTCGGCGGGCGTGCCTTCCTCGTCGGGGACAATGTACACCGTCGTGTGTTTGTGCGCGAACCACACGCCCATTTGGTTCTTGGCGCGCAGAAAGCGTTCCAACTCCTCATCCGTGCGCGTGTGCTGCCGAGTCTCCTGGTAGAGAGAGCACCAATCGATGAAGACGCCCACATCACGCATCCCAAACGCCTGGTAGGTCGGCATCTCCTGCGCGAGCGCCGCGGCAATCTGGCGCAGAGCGCGGCCGTTGGGGTCGGGTGCGTCGTCGGTGGCCCAGCAGTAGGACGCCAGCACCACCGGCACCGCTTGAAACGTGCCGGCACCACGACCAATTGTACCGGTCGCGCCGTCGGAGCTCGCAACCATCTCGAGGAAGGCGGCGTGGATCTCCTCGAGCTCATCAACGGGCAGGATCGCCGCCGTGTGCTCGGCCTCAATCTCCTGCCGGCAGGGCAGCGGCGCGGCCGGCGCGGCGTTGTCGGGTAAGTGCCACGTGGTCACTGTCACTCCACGCCGCTCCCTCGTCTTACTCACGTAGCCCGCGCGCTCGAGGATCCACAGGCCACGCACCAGGATCACATCGCCCACACGTGCCGCCCCAAAGACCGCCCACGGCTCCACGTACGCCGCCTGCCGCTTGATGCGCTCCTTGGCCGCCTCGGCAGCCCGTGCACGCCGCCGATGGATCCCCGTGCTGCTCAGAGAGGCGCGCCGCGCGGCAACGTAGAAGGCGACGAACTCGCCAAAGTCGACGATGCCGTCGCCGTTCGTGTCGGCCGCCGCGAACTGCTCCTCGAGATACTCGCGCTTCTCGCCGAGCGCCATACCAGGCAAGAGGTCGAGGTCAAGCAGGGCATGGAAGAGCTCGTGCTTCTCGAGGCTGTTGGAGCCGTCGACGTCGTACTTTTGGAAGGCATCGCGTGCCACCTGCTCCTGCTCGATCGCGTCCATCGTGAGCGCGTAGAACTCGGCGAACTCGTCAAAGTCCACCACGCCGTCGCCGTTTGTGTCGGCCAGCGCAAAGTTCTTCTCCAAAAAGTCCTCCTTCTCCTTGGGATTCCCTCCCGATGGTACCTGTCCAAGCTCCCTGAGGACATTGAAGAGCTCCAACTTGTCGATGGTGCCGCTGCCGTCCTTGTCGTACGCTTCGAACGCCGCCGTGGCTACCGCCTTGATGTGCTCCGTCTTATCCCCGCCCGCCTTGGCCTCCGCCAAGAACGCATCGAATTTGTCTTTGCCCATGGAGTCGGAGAAAGACATCTTGAGCGGATCTTTCTGGCTCACTTTGGCGTCCGGAGAGCTCGAGGAACCAATGGACATGCGCAACGTCGCCCGCCTCTTGAGCGTGAAACGCTCCCCTGGCGTTGACACGCCCGAGTACGACGAGTCCTTCTCACCGTCGCGCGAGCGGGCGTCCAGGAACGAGAGACCCCTCTTGAAGAATGACTCGCCAGGCCGGTGCATAGAGTACTTGAGCGGGTCCGCGCCTTCCTCCTTGAACGTCACGGACATTGTGGAGGACAGCCTGCGCGGCATGGGCGGCGGCCTTGATGCATCTTCGGGCGGCTCCGGCGCATCCTCGGGGGCCTCAGGCGCATCCTCGGGGGCCTCAGGCGCATCCTCGGGGGCCTCAGGCGCATCCTCGGGGGCCTCAGTGGTCAAAAGCACCTCAGCAACCTCTGGCGGGATCTGCATCAGCATGTCGGACACGGCCTGGATCGGCCAACCGGGCATCCCACGGGTCGAGTTGACCACTTGCGTCAGCAGACGTGATAGCGCCGCCAGATCCTCTCTCGTGGCCTTGATGTCCGATGACTCTGGCACTGGCGGCTCGCTGCCCTCAAGCTGGGAGAGGAGGTAGGCTCCGATGAAGCATGGTCGCTCGAAGGGCAAAAGCGGCAACGAGGCGCGCACTGCGTCTGTAAGCGCTGCCTCCAGCACCGCCACGGTGGCCTTGTCGAGGCCCATAGCTCCCACCTGTTCGCTGATGTTTGGGAACGCGCGTCCAATTGATGGGTGTGTTTCGGCAAGTTTGAGCCAGTGACAAATCATGCAAAATGGCAAGATAGATCGTTGTCGTTGACGTTGTGAAGTTGTGCACGCCCGCGTCGAGCTGCTTCTCGCGAACGTGTGGGTTAACGAAAACAGGACCACACAGTACAGCGGCGCTCATGCAAGCGTGTCACCGGGGGGGCGCTGACTACTACGCAGAACTGAGAAAATTCAACACGTGTGAAGACACGTGTAACCCGCCGTCCCGCACGCCGCTCACGAGCGTGACGCGGCGGCGCGACCCCGCGCCCGGACCCAGGCCATGGAAAGGAGTGCGAAACAGGGTGGGCAGCAGCGCCGGGGCAGTCGAAGCTCAGGTCGTGGCGGCAGCCGAAACAGCAGCGGCGGCCGGAACCGGCGTGGTGGATCGGGAGGACCGATGGCGGATGACGGCGGCGGCGAGGATGACTCAGGCCTTCTTGCCAGCGACAGATTGGCCTATGCCGATGAGGATTATGCCAGTGAGGAGCTGCCCTATGTTATGCCAGCCTTTTCCATCGCCCATGGCGCCGATCCGACCGCGTGGCAGCTGGCAGCTATTCCAGACATTTCGGATGCCTCCCCGCGCCGGCTCTCGACATCGCAGCCGCTAAACGTCTGTGACGCACCGCTGTTGCGGCTTCTAGGCACCGACGTGCCGTCGAGCAGGACGATGCCGTCACAGCCGCAGCAACCGCCGCCGCCGCATCCAGCGCCTCAACCGCTGCCGCCTGTCTTTGTGCCGCCCATGTCAATGGATGCAGAGGCATGGGCGTCCATGGCCACGCCGCCGCCGCCGCAAGCGGCCGCGCATTACGGCGAAACCGGCTACGGCATGCATCGTCAGCAGCCAACGCCAACATCCGGCTACAGCGCATGCGGCATGCACCTTGATCCTTACAGCCAATGGAGCGCACTCACGCAGGCGCAATGGGGCGTGTTGCCGCTGCAGCCTCCACCTCCGCAGCAGCAGGCGCCTGCGCGGCCTCCGAGCTATCACCAGCCGCCGCTGCATGCGCAGCAGCAGCAGCAGCAGCAGCAGCAGCAGCAGCAGCAGCAGCAGCAGCAGCAGCAGCAGCAGCAGCAGCAGCAGCAGCAGCAGCAGCAGCAGCAACAGCAGTTCTATCGGCAGCAGCCAACGCTGAGCACCAGCCCGCCGCAGCAGCACTGGCTACCGCATCACTCATCGTATCCGCCGCAACAACCACCTCTGCCACCTCAGCCGCCGCCGCCGCCGCAGCAGCATCAACAGCACGAGTGGCAGCGGCCAGCGCAGCCGCCCCTTCCTAAATCTCCTCCTCCCGCACCATCGCCGCTATCCCATCCGCCACCGCAGCACCCTCCTCCGCTACAGCCTCCACTTCCGCAGGAGCAGCCTTTCGTTCAGCTCAAGCCGGTGGCGTCCGCACCTGCGCCACTGCCGCCGCTGCCGCCGCTGCCGCCGCTGCCGCCAACACCAACGCCAACGCCGCCAACACCGGTGGCGGCGGCGGCGGCGGCGAGCTCCTCATCCGATCTCGGGCTGAGCTCCTCATCCGATCTCGGGCTGAGCTCCTCATCCGATCTCGGGCTGAGCTCCTCATCCGATCTCGGGCTGAGCTCCTCATCCGATCTCGGGCTGCAGAAGCTGCTCGCTCAGCTCGACGCGCTGCATGGAGCGGGAGACCCTAGCCTGCAGCCTCCCGACGGGCGTCGTATCGGGCGCCTGCAGCCTCCCGACGGGCGTCGTATCGGGCGCCTGGAGCCTCCCGACGGGCGTCGTATCGGGCGCCTGGGGCCTCCTGCGACGCTCCTGTCGGGCGTCGTATCGGGCGCCGCGCCGGGCACCCTGCCGCCGGGCCTGCTACCTGCCGCGTTGCTACCGGCCGCGATGCTACCCGCCGCGTCGCTGCCCACTTCGTCGTTCCTCGCCAACCTCCTTGCGGACGTTGCGCGTGCCGCACCAGCCGCCGCGCCAGCCGCCGCGCCCGCCGCCGTGCCCACCGCCGTGCCCACCGCCGTGCCCACCGCCGTGCCCCCCGCCGCCAGGGCGGCAGTGAGCTGGGCGAGCGTAGCTGGATCGTCTAGGGACGCAGCGGCGGTTGAGCCGGTGGACATAACGTCCGAATCGCCTGCGGCGGCGTATGACACACCGTCGGCCATGGTGCCGATGGTGCCGATGATGCCGTCACTCGATACGGCGCCACAGGCCGACGAGGGAGACCGCGCGCGGGCGGCGCAGCTTCAGTCCGAGGCGTCGTACCGGGCGGCGCAGCTTCAGTCCGAGGCGTCGTACCGGGCGGCGCAGCTTCAGTCCGAGGCGTCGTACCGGGCGGCGCAGCTTCAATCCGAGGCGGCGGACGATGAGGAGGAGGCGCGACAGATGGCGGATGCTATCCGCGCGTCTCTGGCCTCCGCCGAGGCCGAGGCCGCCGCCGACGCCGCGCGCCCTCTGTTCGACGCCGACACGGCGCCCGAGGAGTTTTTGCGCTCGATGCAAGCCGAGATCGCCACGCAGACGTATGCGGAGGCGGAGGCGGCGTTCGCGGCACGGTTGGAGGCGGAGGGTCTACTGACTGTGTGTGTGCCCCGGGACGGGGACTGTGCCTTCCGATGCGCGCACCTCTGGCAGCTGCTCCTCGATGTGGCGAGCGGTCGGGCGAGCGACGATGCCTTGCTGCATGAGTTTGGTGACTGGGTGCGCGAGGGCCGGCTCGCGTCGCGTCGCTCCTCAGCGAGTACGTCGGCGCGTGCGAGCCTCGTCGAGAGCCGCGCCGGCTCGCCGCGGCCAGAGACATCCTCAGCAGCACTCACGCCGGCGCCGACGCGCACGCCGCCTGCGCCCCTCTCGCTGCATCATCAGCTGCGATGCCGTACAGTCGAGCACCTCTTGCAGAAGCTCGCCGACCCTCATTCGCCCGAGGCCGAGCGAGTCGAGGCCCTCCTAGCAGACGCGTGCCGCGGTACATGCCGTGACGGCACGAGCAAGCGGCTTCGTCGCCGGCTGCGCTCAACACAACGCTCCTCCGCCGCCCCGCCGGCGCCGGCGGCGGACGTGCGTGAGGCATCCGGTGACGACGAGGAGGACGATGCACCGAGCCCCTTGGACATGCGTGAACTCTCCCTTGCGAAGCGCCACTCGGTGTACCTCGAGACCATGAGAGAGCCCGGTGTCTTTGCCGAGAGGCTCGAGCTCGAGGCGCTCAGCGCAACGCTTGGAGTGCCCATCCATGTCTACTTCTGCACCAATGCGGAGGCGGAGCTCGCCGCCGCTCAGCTGCGCGAGGCGAGCGGCGGCGGCGGCGGCGGCGGCGGCGGCGGTGGCGGCGGCGGTGGCGGCGGAGCACCCTCGCCTGACGGGCCGTCGACCGACGAGGCAAGCGGCAAGGGCAGCAAGGCAGGCGAGGGCGGTAGCAACGGAGGCAGCGGCGGCAACGGCAAGAGGGTCCACCGGCCCGGCAAAGGTGGCAGGCATGGTCGGCGTCTGCCCCGCCCTGCCGAGGTGCTCGGTACGGAGAATCGTAAGCTCGAGGCAGCGGGAGATGAGAAGCATAGCGCCAAGGGCGGCGCCGGCGGCAGGAATGGCGGCCGGCGCTCGAGCGGCGGGAGCGGCGGCGGCGGCGGTGGCGGCGGTTTCGGAGGGGAGCCTCTGCGTTTACTGCATCGCGTGAGCGCGCGTCACTTCGACCTTCTCCTTCCTCTCGGCTCCCCCGCTGCGCAGGCGGCCATGGTGGCCTTAACGGTGGCCAAGGCTGAGGAGGCCTATGAAGAGGCCGAGGCTGACGACTCACAGGTGCTGCGTGTGGGGGAGGCGGGGCCTCCCGTGTCCTCCGCGGCGACGAAGCTTGAGGCGAGCAGCAACGAGCGGATGGAGGGGATGGGTGCGACGCTCGAGATGAGGGACGCGATGGCCGCGCAGCTGCAGACGAGCCGCGCGCCGCCGTCGCCGCCCTCGGCGCCGGCAGAGAGCGCCCCGCTGCATGTGGAGGCCACAGTCCCCTCCACGGACAGCAGATCGCCAACGCTCTCCAAGCGCGCCTCCCAGGCTCCCAGCTCCCAGGCTGTGAAGCTCCCAACTGGCTGTGAAGCTCCCAGCTCCCAGGCTGTGAAGCTCCCAACTGGCTGTGAAGCTCCCAGCTCCCAGGCTGTGAAACTCCCAACTGGCTGTGAAGCTCCCAGCTCCCCGGCTCGCAGCTCCCCGGCCTCGCCGACGGCCACGCTGGCGGACGGGGCGGCGGATGGGCTTGACCGGGCTGCTGCTCGTGGGGCCGACGAGGCGAACCCGGATTCGCCGGAGCTCTATGCCATCTCGGAGGACGCGAGATCGCAGGTGGACCCGGAATTATCGGAGCTCTATGCCATCTCGGAGGACGCGAGATCGCAGGTGGACCCGGAATTATCGGAGCTCTATGCCATCTCGGAGGACGCGAGATCGCTGCTGCTCAATATCATCGGGCGGGAGTTTGAGGAGGCGGTCGACTACGCACTCCACGTACTGCTCGATGCGGTCGAGAGTTGCGATCAGACCGAGGGCTCGAAAGGCAGCGGCGCCGCCGTGGCCGACCTCGAAGGTGCTGGCTGGCGGCCGGGAGAGGGCGCCGTGGCGGGCGTGGCGGGTGCGCTCCTCGAAACGCTCGAGGCGCACTATGATGGTGATCTGCCGCGTGCCTCGCTCCAGCGCGTCGCCCGCCGAGCCCATGAGCTCGTGAGCAGCGGTCGCCATGGACTGCCCACAGCACCCGAGGCATGGATCACGCCCGCGGCGGCGCGTCGGCCGGAGCCGCCGGCCGCCGGCGCCGCCGGCGCCCGTCCGAGATTCAGCGGCAAGGACGGCAACGGCAAGGACGGCAGCGGCAAGGACGGCAGCGGCAAGGACGGCAGCGGCAAGGACGGCAGCGGCAAGGACGGCAGCAAGGAGGGTGGGCGGCCGGCCGATGGGCGCCTGGCACGTTGCCAGGGGAGGGGCTCAGGGCAGTCGCCGCTCAGCACGGCGCCGCCGCCAGGGTACGCCGAGGCGATCGCGATGCTGCAGGAGCTCAAGCCTGGTGTGAGCGAGGCCCTGTGCGCGCACGTGCTGCGCCAGAGTGCGGGGGATTCAGGTGCGGCGGCCGAGCTGCTCTTCTCGAGTGACGAAGCCGAGCTCGAGCGTCAGGTGCAGGTGGAGCTTGCGCGCGAGACGGAGGAGCGGCGCCAACTGGCGAAGGCCGACAAAGACGCGCGCAGGCGCGCCATCGAGCGCAACGACGCGGTGCGCGACCTCGCGGCCGACTGCGTCGAGTTGAGCGCGCCGCGGCTGCCGTACGCCAAGAGCCGCAAAGAGAGCCTCGCCGCCGCCAAGGGGCCGCGCTACCTCGACGGTCAGGTTGTCGCGCACAAGGGTGAGAAGCACATCGTCGTGGACAACAGGGAGGAGTGGGATGGCGGCAGCCGCGGCCGGGTCAAGACCAAAGGCAAGCGCGGGCCAGGCTGGACTGCATGAGGCCAAGTCAAGACCAAAGGCAAGTGCGGGCCAGGCTGGACTGCAAAAGCAGGGTGGAATGATACGTTGATAGGGACCCGCCCGGCACGGCGCCAGTCCGTGCTCGTCGCGTCCCTGCTGCTACGTGGTAAGTGCAGGCGAACAAGGAGCTCTGTGGCGTGAGAGATTTGTGGTTAGGCTACTCGGCTTCCTCCCTTGCCGTCCAGCTCAATGTCGACTTGGTCATCTCGTGTGGCATTGCTGCCGGCTGCGGCGGTGCCGATGGTCACGTGTCGCCGACGATGATATCGTTTGGTCGTGCGCGGTCCCGTGATCCATTCGAGTGGCCCGTGACTGTCCGCGTGCCGACTCGACTTTTACCTCCGCGCATTTCTGGTTCTCATCTCGGTTCTCTGTGTCCGTTCGTCTCGTCCTGTGACTTATCGTGTTAACCGTGGTGCGCCGGACCGTGCGGAGCGGTGGTGCTGCGCGCCGGACCGCGCCGACCACGCCGAGAGGTGAGCAGAGTGGACGTGTGACGGCCGATGCGCGACGTGTGACGTGATGAATCTGATGTGGAATATACTGTTTTTGTGTTTACTCACTGTGATCACTGATTTCACAAACGGTCACTACGAAATCAGTGACTTATCTGATGCTCGTTCCGCGCTCGGAAGATCACGCTCGCTCTCCTGCCACGACGCACGAGACCATCAAATAATGCTTAATGGACAATCCTCAATCTATCGCTCAACCGAGGCGGGGGAACAGCCTGCCGCCAACCGATACGCGATAGCACGCGACTAACGGGTGCTGCTGCCTGCTGCGCTGCCCCGCTCCCGCACCGCGGCCGGTCCCGGGTTCCGCCTTCTGCTTCTCGTCTTTCAATCGGTCCAAACTGCGCCGCCACAAGCGCGCCGCGCATCGTCCTCGTCAAAGTGCGTCAGCGTTGCGGCGCCTCCGCTCGCAACCGTCGCAATCAGCGGCGTTGGCAATGGTGCCTCTGGCGTCAGCGCCGCGAGCGTCGTGCCGACGTCGCCGACTTCGCGCGCCGCCGTTCCCACACCGCGCCTCGCCAAGACCCCTACATCGCGGCTGCCCCCCCACACCGCCGTACCCAGACCACGCATCTGCGGTGGCATCCAGTGCTCATCGGGAATCCCATAGAAGCAATGCTCCAACGTGAGCCCTAGGGCAGGTGCCTTGACGACTTCGAGACCGCGCTCGAGCCGCACTGCCTTGCGCCCGCGCGCCTCGAGCAAGGCGCTCACGTCATCAGGCGTGAGGCGGCCGAGGCCCACTTCTACGAGCGTGCCGCTGATCATGCGCATCATGTTGTACAGGAAGCGATCACACTCGGCGCATATGGTGACGACACTCTCGCTAGTGCCCACGCCGATTCCAAGCCCGCTCAAGCCACCGTAGCCGGCGTCGCTGACGCCTTCGCCGCCGCTGGCGACGGTGCCCTCGTCCACGGCGGCCGCGGGTCTGACGCTTGCGGCCGCTGCCACAGGATCCATGAGGCCCGAGTGTCGGCGCACCTCGAGTCGTCGCATGCGCTTCACTGGCGTTCGCGGATCCGTGGGCTCGCGCACGCCAAAGGTCGAAAAGTCGTGCGTGCCTACCAGCCGCGCGGCCGCCTCAACCATCGCGGGCACATCGAGCTTCTGTTTGCGGCCGAGCGTCCACCGGTAGCGCGCCGTCATGGGATTGCCCGCGCCCTCGTGCACCGTATACACGTACCGCTTCCCGACGCAGTTCTCGCGTGCGTGGAAGTCCTCGGGTGCCGGCCTGATGCTGTGCACCTGCACGTCACTCGGCAACCCGCTGCTCAGCGAGCCCAGCGTGCGCTCGAGTACCTCGGCAAGCACCTCGTCAGAGCTGTCCAGCACCTTGGCAATGTGCGGAACTGGCTTCGAGCCCGGCTCCACGGGCGGCTCGAAGTGGAAGACCTGCGCTCGAGCGTGGACGCCCGCATCGGTGCGGCCGCTCCCCGCCACGTACACGCGCCCGCCGAGCAGCTTGCTCAGGCGCGCCTCGAGCACGTCCTGGATTGTCTGTAGGCCTGGTTGCTGCGTCTGCCATCCCTTGTAGTCGGTGCCATCGTACGCGACGACGCCGCAGAAGCGGCGTGGCAGCGGATTCGCCCGATCGTACGCCTGGCGCGACGCACGCTGGCACATGGCCCGCAGGCGCTGTGCAGATCGCGTGATGCCAAGTTGCGACTGATTGAAAGGGACGACCGCGTGCGTCGCGCACTCTTGTGTCGTCGAGCGCGCTGTGCTGCTGCTGCTGAGCGTTGCACACATCATGAAATTCACACCCCCAAAACAACAAACAACACGTACTGTACATGTACAACGCACTCGCCACACCCCGCGCGTGCGAAAAAAGATACTCGCGCAGGTGTGAAACGGCCGTTCCCCACATGTCGTGCGCGCGCAACGGAGAGCCGGATCGAATCTTGAGGTTCGTGCTCGTATAGTCCGACAGCGTACCAAAACGCAATCTGCGGAATTAGTTCGGTTTCATTATGAACAGTGGACGTGAGAGACCTCGTCCCGCGAAAGCCGAGTTGTGGGCTCGTCGGCGATCTCCACAGGGGGTCCTCCTATTGTGATGCTATTAGCCCACTTCGCCGCGTCTTTTGCGTTCCTGGTGCCCAATGCGCCGCTCGCGCCGCGCACGGGCACCGCCACACGTCCGCAGGTTGCCCCCGCGCGGGCAAGTGCCCCCTTGTTGCAACTTGCAACGCCGCCGCTGCGAATTGGCCAGTTTGGCTTTCCTGAGCCCGGGCCACCGGTCCTGGTCGAGGAGCGCGACGCGTGCGGAGTGGGTTTCATCGCGGACATCAAGGGGCGGCGGCGGCACGAGACCATCGCGCGCGCTATTCACGCGCTCAGCTGCATGGAGCACCGCGGCGGCTGCGGCGGCGACGGCATCTCAGGCGACGGCGCGGGCGTGCTGACCTCGGTGCCTTGGGAGCTCTTCGAGGCCGAGGGGTACCTGAAGGGGAAGCCTTCGGAGAGCTGCGGCGTGGCCATGATGTTCCTCCCGCAGGCGGAGGCGGACGCGCAGAAAGCTCAATCGCTGCTGGAGGTGCAGGCAGCGGCCAAAGGCTTTGTGTTCCTCGGCTGGCGTGACCCGCCGCAGAACAAGGACGTGCTGGGTCCGCTAGCACGCGCGGCACTCCCGAGAATCCGGCAGGCCTTCCTGCACCACCCGACGCTCCGCGGCGACGCTCTCGAGGCTGCGCTTTACCAGGTGCGTCGCTCGACTCAGGCCGAAGTGCTCGACAAGTGCGGCAAGCGTGTGGGAGGCGCGCAGACGTACTTCTGCTCGCTCTCGTCGCGCACGATCATCTACAAGGGCATGGTGATGTCTGCGGTACTCGGCCCCTTTTACGGCGACCTGACCAACCCTGCCTTCCACACCAACTTTGCCGTCTACCACCGGCGCTTCTCGACGAACACGAATCCGAAGTGGCCACTCGCGCAACCTATGCGTTGCCTCGCGCACAATGGCGAGATCAACACGCTCATCGGGAACGTGAACTGGCAGCGCGCGCTCGACATCCAGCGCAAGCGGCGCGACCCGCTGTGCTCGCTAGACAAGTCGGACTCGGCGAACCTCGACGCCGTCTTCGAGAATCTCGTGCGGAGCGGCGGCAAGACGCCCGCCATGGCGCTCTCAATCTTGGTGCCCGAGGCGTATCGCGAGCAGCCGGAATACAAGAACGACCCAGAGGTGGAGGCGATGTACGAGTACTACTCCGGGCTGCAGGAGCCGTGGGACGGCCCCGCACTCCTCATCTTCTGCGACGGCAAGCAGCTCGGCGCCACGCTCGATCGCAATGGGTTGCGCCCCGCGCGCTACCTGCTGACCAAGGATGGGCTCCTCGGGTTCATGTCCGAGACGGGCGTCATCGAGGTGGACGACAGTGAGGTGGTGAGCAAGGGGCGGCTCGGCCCGGGCAACATGATCACGCTCGACCTTGAGACGGGCGAGTTCCGTCCGAACCAGGAGGTCAAGCGTGACCTTGCCTCGAAGGCTCCCTACGGCGAGTGGCTCAAAGAGCGTCGGGCGATTGTCGAGCCGCTTCCTTTCAACGTCGAGGAGGCGGAAGCGGTGCCTGAGAATCTGATGCAGCAGCTGACGGCATTTGGCTGGTCGCTCGAAGACCTCGAGATGCAGGTGGGCGACATGGCGAATTCGGGCAAGGAGACCCTCTTCTCCCTGGGCGAGGACACGCCCCTCGCCGTCCTGTCGGAGAAGCCCCACCCGCTCTACGACTACTTTAAGCAGCGCTTCGCGCAGGTGACCAACCCACCCATCGACCCACTGCGCGAGGGCATCGTGATGAACCTTGACATGGCGCTCGGCAAGCGGCACGACCTTCGCGACGCGCCCTCGCCCGAGCTCGCCGAGCAGCTGCGCATCACCAGCCCCGTCCTCAACGGCAACGAGCTGGGCGCGATCCGCAAGCTGCGCAAAGTGGCCACGGCCTCGACGATCTACCCGATCAGCGATGGGCCCGAGGGGCTCGAGAAGGCCGTCAAGGCGCTGTGCGCCGCGGCGGAGCAGCAGGTGCGCAACGGCGCCGAGGTCATTGTCCTTTCGGACCAAAAGGCTGGCGGTATGGGAGTGGACGACGCCTTCATCCCGCCGCTGCTGGCCGTGGGCGCGGTGCACCACCATCTGATCACTGCGGGCGTGCGTCTCGAGGCATCAATCATCGTCGAGACCGCTCAGGCGTGGTCGACGCACCACATCGCGTGCCTCGTCGGCTTCGGAGCCTCGGCGGTGCACCCGTACCTCCTCTATTCGTCCGTCAAGTACCTGTACGCGTCCGAGAAGCGCACCAAGATGCGCGCGAGCGGACAGATCAACGACATTACGCTCGCGAAAAACTTCGAGAACTTGCGCTATGCGCTCGACTCGGGCGTGCTCAAGATCCTTTCCAAGATCGGCATCTCGCTGCTCTCGTCCTACCACGGCGCGCAGATCTTCGAGGCGATCGGCCTGGGCAAGGAGCTCATCGACAGCGCCTTCGTGGGCACTCCATCTCGCATCGGAGGGCTCACCTTCAAGGACGTGGCCGAGGAGGTCGCCGTGTGGCACGCGACCGCTCAGCTAGTCGACGGCACGAAGCCGCTCAACAACTGGGGCTTCGTCAAGTTCTACCAGAAGCTCGAGCACCACAACTGGAACCCGCCCATGAGCCGGCTGCTGCACAAGGCGCTGCGGTCGGCCGACGCGTCGGGCGAGGGCCTCGACTTTTACAAGACGTACACGGACTCGGTCGAGGAGACAGTGCCCTCGACCATCCGCGACATGCTCGAGATCGTCTCAGATCGTAAGCCGATCTCGATCGACCTCGTCGAGCCCGTCGAGGCGATCATGAAGCGCTTCTGCACGGGCGGCATGTCGCTCGGCGCGCTCTCGCGCGAGGCTCACGAGACGCTTGCGATTGGGGTCAACCGCGCGGGCGGCCGTTCCAACTCAGGCGAGGGCGGCGAAGACGAGTGCCGCTGGTCCTCGATCGAGGATGCCACCGCGGAGGGCACCTCAGACTCGTTCCCTCACCTTAAGGGCCTGCGCAACGGCGACATCGCCGTCTCCAAGATCAAGCAGGTCGCTTCCGGCCGCTTCGGCGTGACACCCGCGTACCTGATGTCGGCGGAGCAGATCGAAATCAAGATCGCGCAGGGCGCCAAGCCGGGCGAGGGAGGGCAGCTGCCTGGTTCCAAGGTGAACGAGTACATTGCGTCGATCCGCGCGTGCAAGAAGGGCGTGATGCTTGTTTCGCCGCCGCCACACCACGACATCTACTCGATCGAGGACCTCGCCCAGCTCATCTACGACCTGCACCAGATCAACCCGAAGGCCAAGGTATCCGTGAAGCTCGTCAGCCAGGTGGGCATCGGCACAGTGGCCTCGGGCGTCGCTAAGGCGGGATCGGACGTAATCCAGATCTCGGGCCACGACGGCGGCACGGGCGCCGCACCGCTCACCTCGATCAAGCACGCTGGGGGGCCGTGGGAACTCGGGCTTGCGGAGGCTCACCAACAGCTCGTCCTCAACGGCTTGCGTGACCGTGTCGTGCTGCGCGTCGACGGCGGTCTCAAGACTGGGTACGATGTGCTCATGGGCGCGCTCTTTGGGGCGAACGAATTCGGCTTTGGCACGATCGCGATGATCTCGGTCGGCTGCATCGTGGCGCGCATCTGCCACACGAACAACTGCCCGGTGGGCGTGACGACCCAAAAGAAGGAGCTACGCGAAAAGTTCGTGGGCGTGCCGAGCGACACGTTCAACTTTTTCTGGTACGCAGCACAGGAGGTGCGCCAGTGCCTCGCAGAGCTGGGCTACACGTCTCTCTCCGAGGTGATCGGGCGTGCCGACCTGCTCAAGCAACGCGAGCGCACGCTCGGCAAGACATCGTCCCTCGACCTGCGCTACATCCAGCAGATCCCCCAGCTGCGCACCCCCGAGGAGCGCGAGCAGCTAGAGGAGGACCCGCTGCCACACTCGCAGACGAACACGCTCGACGACGAGCTGCTCGCGCGAGAGGACGTGCAGCGCGCCATCCGCGAGCACGCGCACGTGACGGTCGAGTCGAGCATCACCAACGTCGACCGCACCGCCTCGGCGCGCATCACCGGCGAGATCGCCAAGCTGCACGGCAACAAGGGCTGGCGTGGCTCGCTCCACCTGATCTTCACCGGCTGCGCTGGCCAGTCGTTCGGTTTCGCGTGCCTGCCCGGTCTCGACCTCGAAGTGCGGGGCGACGCGAACGACTATGTGGGCAAGTCGATGCACGGCGGGCGCATCCGAATCCGGCCAGTCGACTGCATTGAGGGGCGCAAGATCGGCTTTGATCCGTCGAAGAGCGTCATCGTGGGCAACACGTGCCTGTATGGCGCCACCGGCGGTCGCTTCTTTGCATGCGGGCGCGCAGGTGAGCGCTTCTGCGTGCGCAACTCGAACGCCGAGGCGGTCGTCGAGGGGGCGGGTGACCACTGCTGTGAGTATATGACGGGTGGTGTCGTAGCAGTGCTTGGTCCGGTGGGTCGCAACGTGGGCGCGGGCCAGACGGGCGGCTGGGGGTACTTCCTCGAGGATGGCGAGGACTATTCGCTCGACGGTCGCATCAATAGCGACGTCGTCATGCAGCCCGTGAACGCCATCGGTGCCGCGCAGCTCAAGACGCTCATCGAGGCGCACCTCGAGGCAACTGGCTCGAAGAAGGCACAGACCATTCTCGACGATTGGGATGCGTACCTGCCCAAGTTCAAGCAGGTGTATCCCATGTCCGAGGCCGGTGCACCCGAGGTGAGCGGCGTGGCCGAGGGCATCTCCACGACCGAGTTCGCCGTCGTCGATTGAGTTATCGATTGTGAGCCCCGTCTTCAGGATAGGGGCGAATCTTGCTGTGGCGACCCGATAGATTGTTGCAAAGGGCCCGCAAGTGGCGCATCTTGCATGACCATAACCATGAAAGGTCGCCCGTGGCGTCTACAGTCTGTGTCCGACCGTACCGAGGGGTTGGGAACTGGGTGAGCTGTAATCCGTGACGAAGCTGCGGCCGCGGGCCGGCGCGGCGAGGGTACCGGGGTGAGATGGGTGTGACGTGGCGATGGTGGACATGCGGCTTGCGGGTCACAGGAGTCAGGACCGCGTCGCTGAACACAGCCGCCGCCGAGCCCCGTTTCTTTTACCCGTAAGCGTACCCGACCGATCGACCGACCGAGGACCGACCGAGGACCGCCTGCGACGACCACGGTCCACGCGACGTTCATGGCGACCTGTCTTCCCGCTCCAGCTGTTCTTTGTATGGTTATTGAAGAGGTATTGAGTTGGTTTGCCTTCCCCAATCCCTGACCAGACCGGGCATTCCCAAGCCGACGGTCTGGTTAGGGGTACACACAAATAAATACCATACTGTACATGCGTGATGCGATCTATCGAGTATCACTCGCAGAGTGGGTTGCGGGTGGGCGGGTTTCAAGAGAGAGAATGTGCTGTCGCTGTTCGCGACGGTCACGATGCTTGCGCTCGCCTCGATTTAGTTCTCGCGAGCCTCTGTGGAAGCACCAAAGGTATTCTTTCCCGGTGTGCATGCGAGGAAATTCCGGAGCGCCCCTGGGGGCTCCAGGATTTTCGAGATCGCCCACTGACGCGCGCCGATCGGCGCGCGGCCTAGCATCTCACCCGCCGCT
>Ga0180443_100421_pt1 | contig 26754 bp, 21 predicted proteins | sample ChrtobMetP5_32mM_FD_119753 | JGI IMG/M metagenome (GOLD analysis project Ga0180443, IMG submission 119753) | Chrysochromulina tobin associated microbial communities from unialgal haptophyte culture, Seattle, Washington, USA - P5_32mM MetaG | ecosystem: Host-associated > Algae > Haptophytes >... | reverse complement strand
GTCTGTTCACCACGAAGTCTTCATCCCGCAGCAGCTGGCCGACAATCAGCTCGATGGCACGGTCATCATCCGGCCGATTCCATCCTCTTCACAGCACCCCATCCTCTTCAAGGCACCCTTCAAAATCTTCCGCAGAGCCCAGAGCATGCAGCCTCTCACCTCGCCGTATCCTCATACCGGCTCGAGCGTGCTCCAGGGATCTGATGATATCCTCCAGAGGCTCAATGAGATCCAGCACCAGCTCTGCATCCAGCAGGAGCAGATTGCCACGGCCGTCTCCGCCGGCTTATCCGCAAGCGCCACTGCCGGTCGCGCATCGTGCACTGCACACGACGCGGCCGCGGCCGCCCAGGCACTGCAGAGGAAGCTAGGGGTGCGTCCCGATCTCGTCGAGGGGGTGAAGCGGGCGAGCGTGCGCATTGGCCTCCTCGACCGCGCCACGTGCCGGCTCCTCGAGCTCGGATCCGGCACCATCATCAACGCCGGAGCGGGTGCGCCGAGGAACCAGGTGCTCACCGTGGCCCACCTCTTCGTCGATCCATTCGAGCTAGGCAACCCACACTACCTCGAACCGATCTGGACCAGAATTGGGCATCCAGCAGCCATTGACTGGACGTCCGACGCGGCGCCGCTGATCCTGGCGATTGGGATGTGGGAGGCGGACGATCAGCCCTCACGATGGATGTGGTGGGCCGAGCTCGTCACCCCCCTCGCCACGCTGCAGGAAAGGTGCCAGAGTCCCCATGCACCCCACAGCATGACGCACTTGCTTGATCTGGCCGTGCTTCGCATCTGCGGCCGCCTCGAGCTCACGCCTGACGTCTTCCAAGGCTTCGGGATGGACTACTCGTACTCGGTCGTCGCGAAGTATCCAGCGATGGCCAGCCTCGCTGGGGCGAGCTCACCGCTCCCTTCCGGGCTCGAGCTCGGAGATCCCGACGCGCTCCAGGTCAATGTAGACGTGATCACCGTCTTCGGATGGTTCTCACCCGCGGGGGAAGTCACGCTCTTCGCGCCCCAAGCGATGACCTTGGCTGCCAAGAGCAACGGGCTGCTGCACGCATCGGTCGTGCTGCACAGCGGAGGCAGCGGCGGCGCCGCTGTCGATCATCTTGGCCGCGTGGTGGCCGTGAACTGGAGAGCGCGCCCGCCAGAGCTGCCACCGAAGAAGAACTACATGGCCTACATGCGACAGGTGAGCTGGCTGTTGCCTGAGCATGGTCTTGTCTCTTCGGTCGTGCCAGCGATGCCGGGCAGCGCATTGAATCCTTCTGGGCATTCGTCGGACGCTGCGCTCGATCGCGAGAACCATGATCCCATGCAGCTCTAGCATGCTCCCGTGCAGTTCGTTCATGCTCCCGTGCAGCTCTAGCATGCTCCCACGTCCCGTGCAGTTCGAGCCTGGTAGCCTGACGCCGCTCGACGCAGAGAGCTTGGTCATCTGCCGGACCGGGTCCGAGAGTAGTGTACTCTCGCCGCCCTCAACCGAACGTATGTGATAGCCATCCCTGGTGGTATACGCTGGACGCGTCGCTGACTGTGTGACTGTGACTCCACCGCGGTGGCGGCGTGGGCGTTTAAAGGCTGCACCCCTTATAAAGTTAGGTCGGTTAGCCGTTAGCCGTTAGCGGCTGGACTTAGGCTGCACCGGCCCCGTAGCCCGTACGCGCCGCCCCGCCCGGCCTAATCCCTAAATGCGACGCTCGAAAAGAAACGACGAAATGGCGGTGGCGGGCAACGGTGCCGTAACGGTGCGCTATCCGGATGCGGATCCTATCAAGTGTCTGCTGCGGTCCGGTCTGAACCGGGGATGCACTATTACGGGACCCGGCGACCCGACCCGCGACCGGACCGTGACTAGTGACTTATCTCGTCTCAACGGAACGTGATCCCGCCGCCGCCTCGTCCTCTATGCTCTAATAAGGAAGTTCTAGAACTGCGTCTCGCTCTCTCATGACATCCAAGGTGCGCTGGAGCGGGCGCACGAATTCACGAATTCGCGAATTCCTAAAGCGGCACGGATCTCCGCCTCACGCTGCGACAATGAGGCTCGCCGCGACTGCGGCGGGCCTCTGGCATGATAAAAGAGCGCCCGTTGCGAAGCCGTCGCCGCTGCCACCACTCGCGCCTCCTCATCTGCGGCCACTCTGGCGGCGTGCTCGGCGAGGGCCTCCTCCACTTCCGCAGCCGTTTGCGCCGCCTCCTTCGCAGCAACCTTAGCTGCCTCGGCTTCTGCCGCCGCCACCTCCGCCGCGAGCGCTGACGCGTAGTCCAGGACCTTACTGCGCGCCTCAAGATAGCCGAGAGTGGCGCTCCGAGAGTGGCGCTCGGCTATCCGCGCGCTCATGACCTCTGCCTTGCGCTCGAGCTTGGCTGCCAGCTGTTCGGCGAGCACGGGTTCAAACGGGTCGGGCGCCACCGCCAAGCGGAGCATGTTTTGGGTCACGTGCATCCGTCGTAGCTTCCGTTCGAGCGTGCGAACTTCCTTCGCAAGCGCAATCTCTGCAGGCGTCTGGGAGATAGCGGGCGGCTCTGCTACCGGCTGCGGCGTGTCACTTGTGCTCGTCAAGCCCGCAGCATGCCTCCGCGCATGCGCATCCATGGCCAGACGTAACTGCTCCATTTGAATGCCTAGCGACAGTCGCTCTTGAAGCTTCGCAGAGAGCGGGAGAGTTGCCATGTACTCGTCGATCCCTATCAGATCATCTATCCTCACCAGATCCTCCACGCTCACGATGCCGTGCTCCTCCAGCACAACCTCCGCCTCGCCTGCCCCTACCTCGTTAAGGAAATTCTTGAATGTGTCGCCCCAAGTTAGAACCGGAGTTGAATGTGTCGGGAAGACTGCTGGTGGCGGTGGCGGCGGTGGCGGCGGTGGCGGCGGTGGCGGCGGTGGCGGCGGTGGCATCTCACAGGTGCTCGTCGAGTGCACATGCTCGACGAGGGCCCGTCGTAACTGTTCAATCGAGATGCCCAGGGACAGACGCTTCTGAAGCACCTCAGACAGAGGCAAAGTCGCCAGCTGCCACAGCTTGATCTCCACCAGATCGTCGACGCTCACGATCCCGCACTCCTTGAGCACGCCCTCTGCCTCAGCTGCCCCGACCTCATTGAGAAAATTCTTGAAAGCATCCCCCCACCTCAGCCCTACAGCCGGCAGGGCGATGGAGGGTGGCTCTGCCGACGGCGGTGGCATGTCACTTGAACTCAACGAGTCGGCATCGCAAGTTCGAGCATGACTTTCCAATGCTCGTCGCAGCTGTTCCGTGCGAATGCCCAGGGACAGTCGCATCTGAAGCTTTTCAGACAGTGGCAGACTCGCCAACTGCTCGTCGTTGATCTCCACCAGATCGTCGACGCTCACGATCCCGCACTCCTTGAGCACGCCCTCTGCCTCAGCAGCCCCGGCCCCATGGAGAAAATTCCTGAAAATGTCGCCCCACGCCAGCCCTGAACGGTGAGACTCCTTAGGTTTCGGAGGCTCAGCGTCCGCAATCTCCTCCATCTCCGCATCGCCAAAATCAAGCACTCTTGCGAGCGCCATCTGCTGCCTACGCCGCAGCTGCGCGAGCGCCGTTGCGTACTCGAGGATGGAGATATCGCCGGTCTCCTTCGCCTCCCTGAGCGCGGCCAGCTGCTCCTCGAAGGAATCTTCCATGGAAGTATGAAGCACCATCGATGGACTGCCCACCGGATGCAAATGGTGGCTGGCTGGTGACTCTGGTACCGGCTGGTGACTGTTGGTGGGGCTCGTTGAGTCCGCAGCATGGCGTCGCGCACGCTCTCTCAAGGCCCGTCGGTGCGATTCAATGGATATGCCGAGTGACAGTCGCTTCTGCAGCTCCTCCGACAGCGGCAGATCGTCCATGCTCCGCCTCACAAGATCGTCCACGCTCACGATGCCGAACTCCTTCAGCACATCCTCCGCCTCACCTGCCCCCACCTCATTGAGAAAATTCTTGAATGTGTCGCCCCACGCCAGCGACGACATAGGCATTTTCAGCAGAGCCTCGTGTCGGCCTCGGCGAGCGCCCGCGCGAAAACGCTCGATGAACCTTCGATCCAGAACGAAGATATCTGCGCGCGCGCGCGCGCCGCCTCGTGTGCAATCGGTTTGCACGTCATGAACATCCCAAACATGTCAAGTTTGGCGGAAGGTGACACGAAAAAATGGTTTCATTTCACCGACAAACGCGGTCGCTTTTGATGAGTTTCGCGGGCGCTCGAGGTAGCGCGAGGTTCCACAACGTGAACGCACATGCGAGCCAACGTGATCATGGTGCGCGATGAGGCCATCGGCGAGATTGTCGCGCGGAGTGGCGGGTACGAGAAGATCGAAAAGTACGGGCAGTGGATGCGCATCGCAAATTCGTTGGGCTTGCGCAAGGACCAGGCGCAGGCGGTGAAGGCGCGGTACGAGGACATGCTGCGCGCCTCGGCGGAGGCAGACGAGCGCGAGGATGAGGAGGACGAGGAGTTCGAGGTCGAGGACATCCTCGACTCACGCACGGATGACAAGGGTAACATTGAGTACCTGGTCAAGTGGAAGGACGCGGCCGGCGACGACGATGGCGAGGAGGCCGATGAGCTCAATATGACGTGGGAGCCGCGTGCTCACCTCGCTTGCCCTGAACTGCTGCAGCAATTCGAGGAAAAGCAGCGGCGCATGCAGTTCGGCAGCTCAGTCGCCGCCAGCGGCGATGGCGACGACGACGGCGAGGAGGGGGCAACCGCAGCTCCGGGTCCGGGCGCGTCGAGCGCTGATGGTGCGGCTGCCATCGAGGACGAGGACGGCGCCGGCGCGGCGGCCAGCAAGCGCAAACATGACGAGCGTGACGGTCCGGTCGGGGAGCTGGCGAGCCCGCCTACGGGTGCCGAAGGGCCGCCAGCGTCGAGCGCGAGCGACACGTGGCAGCGCATCGTGCGGCTGCGGAGGCCCGAGGGATCAGGGGCTTCACTGGTCTTCGAGGTGCTCACCGCCGATGGAGGGCACGTGCTGCTCCCGAACGAGAAGTTGCGGAACGAGGCCCCGCTCCTCCTCGTCGACTTTTACGAGCAGCGGCTCCAATTCGAGTAGAATGGCACTGGGCGCATACAGCATACCTACGTCATCGACTGCAAGATAGTGCGAGGTGCATTACAAACTGGCGAGGACGTCCTCGAAACCGTCCGCGGCGCGACGGCCACCCTGTCCGCGAGTCTAGTCGCAAATCTCTCCGCCGTGCGTGTTCTAGCATGTCAAGTTTTTCTCGAACAACTGCCGAAGCCCCAAGGAGTCTTGACAAATAGCCCAGAGAGGGTCGGCGCCCGGCCCCGTGCGGCCCGCGCCCCCGCGCCGCCCGCGCCGGGCGCGCCGGGCCCACGGGTGTCGCACATTCATCAATTAGGAAAAACGCAACCCACGACGGACCCTTGCTTTGGAAAGTGCTGGATGTCCCCCGTGGTCCAACTCACATCAAGGAGGCTTTGGGTCCTGGCAATGCGGCTCCGTAACGTTGCAGTCGCATGGGTTCAACCCTAAATAGGAACAGTGATCGCACGTGTGCTCGAGCGTCTGCACCAGCGACCACTGATACGAGCACCTCACATCGAGCTCGTCGTCGCAGATCACGTAGTGGCCAAGCGCCGTCCGGTTGTAGTATACCTCGGGCTGCGGGTGGGCCCAATCCTCCCCCAGCGAAGGACGTGACATATTGCGCAGTGGCACGTGAGGCACTGCGTCACGGTAGTCGACGACGCGGTAATACACCGCGCCTGCATCGGTGAGCTGCTGTGTGAACGCGGCCGCAAACGCTTCGTTCCCAACTCGCGGCTGGCCATACGTGTAGACACGGTGGATCTTCCAATCACCGTTATCGTTCAGAAGATCATAAGCAGCCAGTGCAGCCATCGCCGCCCCGAGCGAGTGGCCCGTGATCGCGAGCTGCGTGCCGCTGCTCGTCCTGCATTGGAGCGTATTGAGGTGAGCGCGCACCTGTTCTGCCACCGAATACCAGGCGCCCAGAAATCCGCTGTGAACCAAACACTGATTTCCAGTGTGCCAATCGGAGCAGTTTCCACCTTTCTGACCATCGGGAAACGGCACGGGTAAGAAATATGCATCTTCGAGGTCGTTGAGCGTGTTCTTACTGCCGCGGAACACCACCACGCACTCGCTTGAATTGCGTCTCATGACATATGCCATCGTCTTGAATGTCTTGTTCTCAGCGATAAGGGGCGGGCTCATGGGCACTGTGACTTTGGACCAGGTGAGCGCCGATGGCCAGCCCGCATGATCAGAGCAATCACAGGCTTGGTTGAGCCAAATATCATCGATGGCAATCTTCTCATCATACGCCGCAACTTGGACGCGAAGCGCAGCGCCACAGAGGCCGCACGAGACGAGCACGAGTGCAAGTGCACGCTCCACCATTTTTCGGGGGCCGTCGGCACATTTTAACACCGAACGGCTCTGAGGCCTATCCCCCCATACACTCTTCTACATTGACACACGCGTAGCCGATCGTATTAATATGGATAGGGAACTCTCGTTGATCAGCCAATCGGACTGCCGAGCAGACATCTCCACCTGGAAGTCACTTTTAATAATGAGCGTCGTCGCCGTCGCCGCCATGCTCTCGCTCGCGTTCGCACCGGGTCAGGTGGGTCGTGTGGCCACTGTGCCGCTACGCACCCGTCCCGCCCTGTGCGCGACGGAGGCGCCGGAGGCGCCGGAGGCGCCGGAGGCGCCCATGGTTGAGCGTCCGAAGATCGAGACGACATGCGGGTTCGACTATGTGCCACTACTCACGGCACTGCAGGCAGGCGAGTTCCGCGAGGCGGATCAGCTGACGCGCGACGCGCTCATCACGCTCGCGGGTGATAAGGCTGTCGATCGCGGCTACGTCTACTTCACCGAGGTGCCAAACCTTCCCGTTGAGGACATGGCGACCATCGAGCGCCTCTGGCAGGCCTACAGCGGTGGCAAGTTTGGCTATGCGGTGCAGGCGCAGGCGTATATGTCGAAGAAGGTTAACCGAAACTTCGAGACCTTCTTCGAGCGGATAGGCTGGAAGAAAGCCGACGGCACGCTCGTGCGCTGGCTGCCCGAGGCGAAAAACGACGAATTCATCTATGACGTGGACAAGGCACCCAAAGGCCACCTGCCTCTCACGTCGACGCTCCGCGGGCAGCAGCTACTAAAGGGGCTCCTCACCCACAAGGCCTGGCAGCGCGCCGAGTTCAAGGACGTCACCTTCTGAGCCGCCGATGGGAGTTCAGCTCGAATCGAATCGCGAGAGAGATCACCCGGCACAGTCACCCCGGTCGAGCTTGAATTAGAACTGTACCGCCCAACGGCCGATTCGGTTTTGTCGGGCCCACTTCGTGTGGGCGTGAAATAGGTTGTACCGCGCGCAAGCTAGAGTGTAACGATGCGCGAAGGTGACGCTCTGCCGCACACGTCGCACGTTCGAAAAGAATCGGCGGCGGTCGGCGGGCGCGGCCGCGGTGGCCGTGCGGTGGGGCGGCCGTCCGGTGCGCGGTCGCCCCGCGGTGCGAATCCGATCCCGTCGGCGAATGGCAGGAGAACACGTCTCGCGTCGCCGCTACTCCACATAACTCATTACTCATAAGCCTTAAGCGTCAAAAGCACGCGACGCGCGGCGGTCTCGCCGCGCCGCTCTCGCCCCGCCCCCGGACAGGTCTGTCGTAGGTACACGCCGACCGTGGTCCGACAGGCCGATTCGCGCGCTTCACCCAGCGTCGGCGCCGCGCGCGCCCCGGACCGGAGCGCCGGCTCCGGGCGGCGATCGTACGACGGGCGACGCCTCCGCCGCGCCCACTCGGACGCGCACGAAACGTACAAACGACGGAGCGGTCGCCGCCCCCGCGGCGCCGCGCGGGGCGCGTGCCCGGGGCGACCGGGTCGGGGATTACGGGAACTACGTGCGTCGTGCCCGGTTCGCCCGTGTCCGCAAAAACGGCCGCTTTAATATATATAAACTTACTGGGCCGCGCGCCGCCCGGAACGTCAAATATACATCGACTGGGCCGCGGGTTCGATGTCGGCTGTCGCGAGCCGCTGAGGCCCCCCCTTCATACGGTATGCCGCGCGCGCTCCAGTAGGAGTAGCCTACACCCAGTAGCCTACATACAGTAGGACTCCTACACCCAGTACGCAGTGGCCTACATCCTGTCTGCACCGCGCGCCACCACGAGCTCGCGGCGAAAGCCAAGGGTGCCGCTGGCCCATACCCTTCTCCTTCGGCGAAGGCACGTGCGGGTGGGCTCTCTGTTGGCCCCAGACATCGGTCTCCAAAAGTCGAACGCGATGGTCACACGGTGCCGAACACGGTGCCTCATTTAGCGGACGCCGCGAGCCCTTCAGTCCTTCAGTACGACGGTGGCCTGGCACAGGGTGCGACGCAGTGTCTTCGCGAGCGCCTCGGAGCCGGCGGCACACACCGACGGCGAGGTCAAGTCGAAAGGAATATCATTTTCGGCCCGGAGGAAGACGACACCACTCGCGTCGCCGATGGCCTTGGCCGCACACCAGTCCCAGGCCTTCGGCACGTCCTTCTTGTGCAGGCCCACGTAGAAGGCGCTCGCGCGACCGGCGGCCACCCACGCGAGCGCGAGCACTGTCGAGCCGACGATGCGCACCCCGAACGTGTTCGCGAGCAGAAGAGCCTCGTGGCATGCGGCGAGCCGCCGGGCGCCCTTGGGCGAGCGCTCGTACCCGACGTCCGTGAGCACCATGGCCTTGTCCAAGGCCGTGCGCTTCGCATCGGCGCGCATGCGCACGCCGTTGAGGTACGCGCCCTCGGCCGCCACGCCAACGAAAAGCTCGTCCCGAAAAGGGTCGTAGATGACACCGAGCGCGGGCACGCCGTTAAGGCACAGGCCGATGCTCACGACCGACAGCGGCAGCGACGTGCAAAAGTTCTGCGTGCCGTCGATCGGGTCGACGATCCACGTCGGTACGCTCGGGTCCACCATCGGCACCTTGCCGCCGGCTGCGGCGCACGACTCCTCGCCGATCACCGCATGTGTCGGAAAGATCAGCTTGAGAGTGTCGATGACGAGCCGCTCGTTGGCGAGATCGGTGGCCGTCTGTGGGTCGATTCCGTGCTTGCCGTCCTTTAGGTTGAGCCCAGATTGGCTGTCTACTGCTGCAATTGCCTCAAGCATCGCCTCGCCGCATTGCACCGCCAGACGCACGGCGACCTCCATCTCAGTCGTGAGCGTCTTGAAACCGATTCCGCGGAGGATGCGCAGGTGGCGTGCGGCGGCACGCGAGGAGCGACGGCGGCGCGCGAGTACGAGCAAGCCCACGACCAGTGCCGCGCCAGCGGCGACTGCTACGTGGCGCGTCGTCATCCTCGGCGGAAGACCTCGGCGGAAGACCTCGGCGACTGACCACGGAGGAGGCGTTTCCGAGCACATGCGTTGCAGAGATGCGCAGCGCAGCGCACCCTCCACGAAGTGAATCCGACGGCATAGAGGATACAAGTAACTATAGTGTAACTATACGAATGAGAACTAGGAACCTACATGTTCGTCGGGGACATACACGAAGATTCATAATTGCTGCGCGGCGACGTCATGTACACAATCATCTCAACACACGTCGCCGGCCGCGCCTCCCTCAGCCAGCTCTTTGCCCGCCAGCACGTTTCGCGCGCCGACGACGCCACGCTACCTGCCAAACGTACGCTCTTCGTGCTCAATGTTCCGCTGCACTGCTCCGCCGACGCGCTCGCTGCTGCGTTTGATCGTAAGGGCACGCGCCCCACCGTCCATCTCCACGATGAAGCGGTCGACCACCGTTCGGCGCACCTCGTGTTCGACGACCCAGCTGCTCTCAAACGCGCGCTGGCACCCAAGAAGCCGATCGAGCTGCCATCCGCACATGCAGAGCGAGCGGCAGCCAGCAGCGCGCCACCACCCCGTGAGACGCTGCTCAGGCGCGTGAGCGCGTTCATGGAGCATTTCGAGGCTCAGGAGCGCGAGCGCGAACGTGCTGCGGATGCGATGCACAATCAGATGGATGACGACGGCTTCGTCCTTGTGACGCGCAAGAAGACAGGCCGGAACACGAGCACGGAAACCGCCACGGGTGCGACCGTGCAGGTGGCCGCAACGTCTGGGGGCGACGAGCCGGGCAGCGGCCCGCCTAAGAAGAAGAGGAAACAGATGGACACGGCCGACTTTTACCACTTCCAGCAGCACGAGAAGAAGCGTGAGCAGCTGCTCAAGCTACGCGAGCAGTTTGAGCAGGATAAGGAGCGCATTGCCCGCATGCGAGCCTCCCGCAAGTTCAAGCCGCAGGGCTATGCGACCGAGTTCATCTGACCTGTCGTGCTTCGCCGTGCTAGACGACGATCGACGAACTGCGCTTCTGCCGTCGGGCTCATCCCTCTGCGGCCAGGGATCCTCGTCGCATGAGCGGTGACAGTGGCGGTACACGCGCCGAAAATGACCCACAGAGCGATTGCAGCACGCGAATCATAAACGAGTGAATCAAGTAAAAAGTATAAGGCGCCCGACCCAACCCCCGGCCTATTTCTTCGACCTTCGCACTTCCGGCTTGGACCTCGACCCACGACCGGACTTTAAACTGATTATGATTGCGTATTTAAAGTATTCCTATAGTATAGTCCACCTTACGACGCGGTCCACCCAACCTCTTCGACCAGCATCTTCAGCCAGAGCATGCTGAACTCTTCAACGGCCGCATCCAATGATCGCCATCGCTGCGAGCGCGGCCGTCTCGGCGCGCAGGATGTTCGCACCGAGCGAGACTGGCCGGACGAAAGGCAGCGTCTCAAGAGTCTCAAACTCCTCGGCTGAGAAGCCACCCTCGGGGCCGATCAGGACGCCCGCGCCCGCGTCGAGGCTGCCATCCGCAAGGCGCGCGCTCAGCGTGGGCGTATCATCGAGCCGCCGCTCGTCGCACACGCACAGCGGCCGCAACGCATCCCAGCCGTCGAGCACCGCCTGCAGTGGCTGCGGCTCGCGCACGCACGGCACCGTGAGGCGGCCCGACTGCTCGCTCGCCTCGACGGCGATGGCGCCGAGACGTTCCACGTTCAGCGAGCGCACGGCGCAGTGCTGCGTAAGCACGGGCTGCAGCTCATCAGCACCGAGCTCAACCGCTTTCTCAATGAGCGTCGGCAGCCTTGCGCCCTTGAGCACACCAAAGAGCAGGACTGTCGAGCGCTTTACGGCTGGTTGCGGACGGAGCAGCGTGCGTATGCTCAAGTGGCACGCGCGCTTACTGAGGACATCGATCTGCGCCTCCCACTCACCGTCCACACCATTGAACACCGCTACGCTCCCACCCTCGCGCTGCCGCATGACACTGTAGAGGTGATGGCGCTGTGCGTCGCTCAGCGCAAGCTGGCCGCCTGCCACGAGGGGCTGCGAAGGGACATAGAGGCGAATGCGATTCGGCGCGGCCATGGCCACCGAGGCCGCGGCGGCAACGCAGAGAGAGCGCTGGAGCGCCGCCTTCATGGATGTTGAAGTGTGAAGTTGGTCTCATCAAAACTGGGTCTCTCGTCTGAAGATGGCAGGTACACGACTTCTCATACGAACAGGTCGAACGCATCGCACGGTCTTTGTTACGTTGACGGACCAGACGGCACGGCAAGCGTTGGGTGTTGATATCCGATCCGTGCGTTGGGGTCGTTCGCGTTCGTTCGTCCAACTTGCCTCCAACGTTTCGTCGTCCCGACGCCACAAAGAGCCGCGAGCGTGCAGTCGAGTGACCCGTTGGCCGAGTCGTCGAGGTGGAGCAATCTATGCGATCACCCAATGCGTATTCACCCCTTGCGTACTCACCCCATGTCATGCGTGCTCGCCCCGCGCGTATTCACCCCATGCAAACGAATGCTGCCGCGGCCGCGGGGAGGGTGAGAACCTCGTTATCGAGGGCGCCTTTGGCACCGGGCAGCGATGGCACCTCGCCTTCAGCGGATGCATGCGGCCTCACACCGTTAATGGTCAGCTCAGCGGCGTCAAGCCGGCCCTCGACGCCCTGCAGCAGCCAGAGCTCTGCCTCGCGTGCGCGAGCCCACGCGGGTAGTTCGAGCTCGGTGGGGGTCTCCGCAAGATTGATGATGAGGCACGTCGTCCGCGGCCGCCGAGTGGCGGGCGGCTTTGGCATCCCTGGAAAGCGCCACCGAGGTGGCGGGAGATTCGATGCGGCGAGGTGGCAATAGACGCGAAGGGTGTCGGCAGCGCCCTCGGCGCTCGCGGCAAGGACAGTAGTCCCCATGAGCCGCTTCCAGAGCACACTCACCCAGTACTCGGGCGTCGGCTCGAGTGTCCCCTCATGCAGTAAGCCGTAGTCCGACCCCGAGAGGGTCTGGCGGCACTGCACCTGCTGCCCGAGCGTCGAGAGAGAGCCTAGCTGGTCTAGCCACCAAAGCGCTGCGGCCCAGCGCCCACTCACGCCGGGCTGCCCGCCCGCCTGTGCACTCCCCGTCTCGCCTAACCACACCGCTGGTCGACGGCTGGGAGGCTCGACTGCGAGGGTCGTGGCTCGCACCGCACGTCCCCACACGGCGACGCGATCGAGCACCGCGGGCGAGCTGAGCGACTTGAGGTTCACGGGCGTCACCACGACGTGCACCAGCACGCACGCCGCCAAAGAGCCCAGCGCAGCTAGGCCCACCAGCCTCGAGACGAACCGCATCCACACTGAAGGGTTCCGTTGGCGTCGAGATCCGAAGCCGAGGCGCACCAGAAGGCGGGCCAGCAGGCAGATGGCCGCCGCAAACCGGTACTTGTGCAGCCCAACCGCGCGGTCGCTCTGCCCAGGGTAGTAGTGCCACGTCACGATGTCCGGCAGTGCGAGCCGCTCAGCCGCTGCGAGCGCTCGCGCCTGGAAGTCGCCTGCCGCGAGCAGCCTTGGTGGCCAACAGCTCGCTACGATGGAGGGCACCTCGCCTATCGTGGGGAAGAAGGCGGTCGCGGGCGCCGCGACGAGCGCACCCGGCAGCTCGTCGTCGCGTGCGCTCGTGAGCGCGAGAAGGTCTTGCGCGTACCGTTCAGGTGAGATCGCCAGGCCGCGCTGCAAGTACGGCCACGCGTTCGGTTCGTTGCCGAGCTCGAGCACAGTGAGCGGGATGCTGTGAGTCCTTACGTAGCGGAGCAGAGTGCGCGTCTGGTCGCTCAACCATGCACCGTGGACCGAGCGCGCACCCCATCCCGCGTTCACCGTCAACATCAGCTCGAAGCCCACAGCGCGTGCAAAGTCTCCAACGGCATCCAGGTGCCGAGCGTGCAGGACCGAGGTGAAGGGTGCCGGCGGCGTCGTCGGATCAGAACCGTCCAGGGCGTAAAAGGAGCGATCCGCTTCGGTCCCACCGATGCGCAAGTACGCAGGCGCAAGCGCCTGTGCGAGGCCACGGAGCCGCGGCCGCGCAAAGTCGAATGTGGGCCGGCCGATGACCTCGAGGGAGTCGCCGGCCGCACCTAGAGGGTTCCAGAAGCGCGTCGGCGTCGCGATCTGGCCGAGATCGACGCAAAAGCACATCCGATTGGCGATGGTGGCGATCTGCTGCTCTGGAACGAGCAGGCGAAGCGGCATTGTCGATGGGTCAAGTGGCGGGCTCTCACAGACGTTCGGTGTGCCGCCCCGCGCGCCGAGAGAGGACCTCCGAGTCGAGAAGACGATCACTCATTCCACAGGCGAAGCATCATCGCCTTGGCTGAGAAGGGGCGGAGGCTGGGGTAGACTTGAGAGAGTTAACCGGCAGCGTAATGTTCAGAGAACGTTTGCTTGCATTCCTTGATTGTTTGAAGACTTGACGAAATCGTCCGTCAAACGGGTAGGATTCCTAGGCCCGCGAAATGCGGCACGTCCTCATCTTCATCCACTCCTTGACCGCCTCAGCGTTCAGTCTCGAGTACGCGGCGCCGGGCCGCGTGGTGGCCATCGGCGATGTGCACGGAGACTACCCCGCCTTCGTGCGCACGTTGCGGAATGCACGACTCGTCGACGGCAACGAGCGCTGGATTGGCGGGGATGCCACCCTCGTGCAGCTGGGCGACCTGCTCGATCGCGGCGCCAACGAGGCCGAATGCTGGTCGCTTCTGCGTCGACTGCAGGCTGATGCTCCGCGGGCTGGTGGAGGTCGTGTCATCCGATTGCTCGGGAACCACGAGGTGATGAACGTGTGTGCCATTGCGAGCAACTTCATTCACCCAGCAGGGCATGGAGCCTTTGGCACCGACAGGCTGCTGGCTTTTGCACCCGGCGGCGCGATCGCGTCGGAGATGGCCGACTGCTGCACAGTTGCGGCCATCATTGGCGACTCTTGCTTCGTGCACGCGCACCTCCCAGCCGATGCGACGCGAGAGAGCCTCGAGACGCTCAACCAAGCGACGCAGCGGTGGCTCCGAGGTGAGCCTGCCCAGCCGGAGGACGATGTGATTTGCACGCTGGTGGAGGTGGATGGCTTCCAGGGCAGTGGCCGGCCGCAGTACTCGGCCGCCACGTGCCTGCCGCTCGCGCTAAGCCACATGGCAGAACGCGATAAATCGCCCATTTGGGGGCGGCTGCTCTCGTCCCCCAGTGGCGAGCAGCCTTCACACGAACACTGCGACGCACTGCGGCAGTCGCTCGCGCGGCTGGGCGTCTCGCGACTCGTCGTCGGCCACACGCCCCAGCGCGTCATCAACGCCGCGTGCGATGGCCTCGTGTGGCGCTGCGACACGGGCATGAGTGAGTTCGTCATGTCGGGCGCCAGCCAGGCGCTCGAGATTTCGCAAGATGGCACCGTGCGCGTTCTCGATGGCGACGCCGCGCAGAGCGGCGGGGCGGCTCGCAGTAGAGAGGCGGCCGCTGCGAACGCCGGCGATTGCACCTATTTCGATATCTTTTGACGATTACCCGCGGTTATAGAGTGGTGATTGACATAGAGTGAGTGATTGACCGAGCGCAGGAGTTTCATGTTTTACACACCGGGAGTTACCACACGGCTTATGCCGTCGGTAACGCGTTTCCAAGTCGTTCACGAATCACGATCACGAATTTCGCAGCCCACGACGGCGGCTCTTCGCTCGCACCGCTCGCAATATGGGCGACGCCGAGAAGCTCAAACAGGCTGTCTATGCGCTGTATGCGCCCACCTCGCCCGCGAAGACGCGCGGGGAGGCGAACGCGTGGCTAATGTCGTTCACTGCCACGTTCCCCGCGTGGGAGGCCGCGCGCACAGCTCTTTCTGATCCGGATGAGAAGGTGCAGTTTATCGGTGCGAACATGTTCAAAATGAAGGTGTGCTCGGAGTGGCATTCGCTCCCCGAGGGCGCCAAGGCGCAGATCTACGGCGTGCTCAAGGAGGTCGTCGGCAAGATCCCCGTTGGCGCGCCCGACGGCTTCATGCGACTGACTGCAGCGTCCAAGCAGCTGTGCCTTGCGCTCGCGGCGGCGGCTGTGCGGTCGGGCGCGCTCGAGTCGTTCGCGACGGATGCGCTCACGCTCGCCAAAGACCCGTCGGGCAAGGGTGCGGCCGTCGCCATCGAGCTCCTCATCGCGCTACCGCAGGAGCTTCTCGAGCGCACCACAGCGCAGGCGCCGTCCGGTGACGGAGGGCCTATGACGCTCGCATCGAGCGCGCCCACCCTTAAGCGTGTGCAGTCGGGCGAGGGCGCGATGCTCGAGGGGCGCCCCGAGCTGCGCGGGCTGCTCCCGCAGGTGCTGCAGCTCCTTACGGCCGTGGTCGAGCACTTTGGCGCCGGCAGCGGGCCCGAGCACGCAGAGTGTGTCACGCAGTGCCTCAAATGTCTCGAAAAGTGGAACAGCCTTGAGATGGGGTACTCGCTGGTGATGCTCGCGGACAGCTTCCCCGCGCTGCTGCAGTGCGTCCTCGGCGCCTTCACCTCGCCCGTCGAGCCGCTCGTCGTCGCCGCCGCTGACGCTTTCGTCGAGCTGCTCTCCTCCAACAACACCGTGCTCTCTGTCGGCGTCGAGCGGCAGGTGTGTCTGCGCATTGCCCTGGGCCTTCCCTGGGCCTTCCCTGACCCTGCCATCGCCCTGCCCTTGCCCTGCCCTTGCCCTGCCCTTGCCCTGCCCTTTCCCTTGCCACTGGTCACCGCTGCTCGCTGCTGCGGACCGCGGATTGCACCCCTCATCCCTCATCACTGCTGAGGACCGCGGATTGCACCCCTCATCAGGTTGCATTGACCCATCAGATCTCGAACCATCTGCAACTCGTCGCCGACCAGCTACGTGTGAAAGAGGCGGCCGCCGCCGACGACGGGACAATGAGCGAGTCCCAGTACCACTTTTGCCGCGCCCTCTGCGCCTTTGCTGACCGAGCGGTGGACATCGTGTCTACCTGCCAAGATGACACACTCCTCCCGCTGGTCAATCTACTCTTCTGCTGCCTGGGCGCCGATCTCCGGGTGGCTGAGCTCACGGTGGACTTCTGGGCGTCCATCCAAGACACCCCGCTCGCGCAGCGCCATCCGCAGCTTGGTGTGCTGTTGTACCGCGAGCTCCAGATGAGCTCTGATTGCCTCTAATTGCCTCTGATGACCTCTGATTGGCTCCCTCATCAGGTGTGCCGTTGTACCGTGAGCTCCAGATGCGCGTGCTCGCCAAGTGCACGCTTCCGCAGAGCTTCACAAGCTGGGAGGACGAGGTGCGAGAGGAGGGCCCCTGAGGACCTCTGAGGACCTCTGAGGACCTCTGAGGACCTCTGATGGCCTCTGATGACCTTGGATGACTTCGGATGACCTGGGATGACCTCGGATGGTGCGAGAGGAGGACCTCTGAGTGCACCGATGCGGTGCCGTGGATTGCGTCCTCTCGTCTTCACACCTGCGGCTTCACACCTGCGTCTCCACACCTGCGTCTTCACACCTGCGTCTTCACACCTGTGTCTTCACACTGCTCCTCACCCATTCTCGGTTGCAGACCTCCCTCGAAGAGGACGACTTTGAGCGCTTCCGTGAGCAGTCGGGGCAAGAGCTGCTGACTGCGTGCCTGCAGCTTCTACGCACCGAGTTCATCGGCACGCTGCGCGCTCGTCTCGAGTCGCCCGCGGGAGGGGGTGGCGCACCACCGCCATGGCAGCAGCTCGAGCTTGTGTGCTGGGCCACGCGCGTGTTGCATGCAGAGCTCAAGACAACGCTTAGCCGCGAGCACGAGACGCTGGCAGCCGACCCGGCGTCGACGCAGCGCCAGCTTGAGTTCAATTCGAGTATCAAGGTGTGAAGACCCCTCTGATGGCCACTGATTGCGCCTGATTGCCATCCCCCATGCCCCTCATCGCCACTACTTGCCACTCACTGCCACTACTTGCCACTCACTCCGACTCACCGCCACGCACACGCCACTAATTGCCGCTAATCGCGCTAATCGCCACTGATTGCCATGCATACGCCATGGGGCCCTCGTCGAGTCCCTCCTCACATCCCTGTTTGCCTCCCTGCTTGCCTCCGATTGCATCCCTCATCACAGGCCCTCGTCGAGTCCCTCCTCACGCCCATCGCCGCGGGCGCTTTTGCGACGCAGCCGGCCCAGGTGTGCGCGCGCGAGCACGGTTGGTCTGGCTCAGGCCACTTGGTCGATGCATGCTGCCGATGAGCTCCCTACCTCCCTAATTTGGCAATATGTGCTGAAGAGTTCCCTCCCTCATTTGGCAGGTGCGCGCGAGCGCGGTGCGTCTGGTAGGCAATTTCGGCAAGACGCTCGCTGCCGAGCACTCGCATAGCCTCGAGGGCGTGGTGCACTTCGTGCTGAGCTCGCTCGTGGTTGATGGAGCCGCCGAGCATGCCGCCATTGCTTTCCGCTCGCTCTGCGTGCATGCCAAGCGGCAGCTCGGACGACAAGAGACCGTGCTCGCACTGCTACGCGTCTGCGAGCCGGCCTTGAGCAACGTTGAGCTCACGGCCGAGCTCAGGATCGCCTTAGCCGAGGGACTCGCGCGGCTCGTGGCCGAGCTGCCCTCCCGCGACGACCAGGCGCGATCAGCTCTCACCGAACTGCTGCGTACGCCGTGCACGCTGCTGCAGAATGCGCTGCAGCACGGCGCGACGGCAGGGGAGGCGGGCGTGGGCGCCTGGCGTCGACAGTCCGCGGAGAATGTGGCGACTCAGGTCGCGCTTGTGGGCGCTGCGATCCGCTTCTGCGACCGTTACAATGTCGACGTGCCCGGCGCGGCGGCGAATGTGAATCCGGTGCTGCCCGTGATGCAGAGCGGCGTGTGGGATCTTCTGTTGCAGGTGTTCACTGCGCCTGATTGGGATTGCGTCTGATTGCGCCTGCTTGCGCCTGCTTGCTCCTGCTTGCGTCTGATTGCGTCTGATTGCGTCTGATTGCCCGTGATGCCGAGCGGCGTTTGGGATCTTCTGGTGCAGGTTGGAGGCATGACCTGACCAACTGCCCTGCATGCAAGTGCTCACACCGGCGCGTTCGCTCCCCCGCAGGTGGCTGGCGCTTACCGCTCCGAGGCGGTGGTGGTGCAGGCCATGTGCGAGCTCTACTCGCGTATGATGGCTACGATGGGCATGCTCATGCGTCCACTGCTGCCGCAGCTGCTGCACGAGCTCGCGCGTACCTTCCCTTCGACACCTGTCGTGGGCGTTCTCTCGACGCTGCGCGACGCCATCGAGCAGTATGGGCGTCAGCAGGACGATGAGCTGCACGACACGCTGCTCTTCGTCATGTCGGAGCTAGTCAACTTCTTCTGCGCGTGGCTCTCCTCCACCAAGGAACCCGAGGTACGCCCGATGGCGACGGATGGCGACGGATCGCAACGGATTGCGACGGATGGCGACGGATTGCGACTGATTCAGTGTGCCTCCCCGATCGAGCAGGCACAACCCGAGCTCCTCACCGCCTTCTGGGAGATGTGCCATCGCTGCCTCGTCTTCCAACCAGGCCTGCTGCTCTCGCTGCCGTGCGCCGGCGCCCTGTTCGACGCTGCCGTCGCCTGCGTACGCCACCAGGAGTTTCAGCACACGCGCGCCGTGCTCACGTTCATTTGCCTCTTCATGTGCCCGACCGAGGCGGCCAACCCCTTCCGCGAGACGTCGGTCATGTGCATCCAGGTGCGTGTGCCTTTGACTGCCCCTCCGACTGCCCCTCTGATGGTCTATAAACTCGGATGGTCTATGAACTCGGATGTCATCTGACATGGTCTCGTCCGTCGTGTGCACACAGGCTTCCGGCAAGCAGCTGCTGCGCGAATGCCTTTCGGGTCTGGCCGCCGTATCTCCCGACAATCTCGTCGACCACCAGGTCGAGCTCATGCGCGTACTCGTCGAGGCATGCCCAGGCGCCGTGGCCACGTGGCTCAACGAGCTGCTGTGCGCCCAACACGGCGCGTCCGACGGGTTGATTACGGGTGCCATCGACCCCCAGGGCGTGACGATGCGGTCGTTCGCGGCGCTCGTGCTGCAGCAGCCGGCGCTCGGGCAGGCCGAGTTCCAGTGCGTCGCGTCGGACTTTTCGCGCATCTGCCGCGGCAAGCTCGCGCCTGACTCCCTCAATCGTCACTCGCACCTGATGCGCTCCGGACAGTGAGGACATTAGCTGAGATCGCGCGAGATGGCGCGAGATCGAGTCTGAGATCGCGCGAGATGGCACGAGATCGAGTATGCGGATAGCTGCGGGTGCGTGGGGCGAGAGAGGTAGTTTCGGTGGAAGACGACGAGGACGGCGGCGAGAGCGAGAGCGAGAGCGAGAGACAATGGACGAGATGCAGAGAGAGAGAGAGCAAACCTCAGGCTCGAGGGCACAGCGGACCTCCGGTATCCGGATAGAGATGCACACGCGAAGGTGAGACGCCAGACCAAACTTGCAGCCCCGCACGACCGATCGGCCAGCCGAGACGCTTCTCGTGCGCGGCTGTCTCCGTCGGCGTCTCCGCGAGACCGGAGCAGAAAATGGAGGCAGATAAATCTCGATGTGGCCGCGATCATCTCTGGTGCCGATTGATATCAACGATTACCATTTGTCGCGGGTGCCGTGGCCGCGGCGCGCCCGGGCCGGACCCCTGAGCGGTGAGCGCGTCGCGGCGAGGCGGCGTCTGTGACCGTGACGCCGGACGGCCCGGGGCCGCGGGCGCGCCGGAACCTCCCGGCTTTTTTCGTCGCGTATAATCTTTGCGCCCGGGGGACTGCGCGCCGGCGCGCGGGTCATTTCATTAAGGCTCAACGTTTGTGACGTAGGTACATGAAAACGACAAGCTGTCCTCACCCGCTCGCAGAACGAGAACCGACCGGGGGACGAGCGACGTGGGCAGCGCCGTGTGGGCACAGCCACAGGGCGGGTGTGGGCGACGTCGGCCGGACTGACCGTAGCGAGTGTCGGATGCGCCCGTTGGGCACCGTTCGTACGCTGTGCAGCTCTGGGCTGGCGCATGGCTCGCCCCCGCCATCCGGAGGGCTCACTGCACGAGCAGAGCTGCGTTGCCCAGCCAATTCTTCTCGGGGTCATCGAGGTGCGCGTCAAAGTCGATGATCTCGTGCTGCAGGCTGTTGGCGATGCACCTCTCGAGGCGCACGATGCAGCCCTCGGCATCGCCCTCGATGAACGGCGCGGCGCCGCGTTTCCCATCCGCTCCCTGCGTAATCAGCCGCAGGTCGGTCGCCGAAGGGTGCATACTCGCGCCATCAACGACGAAGACAGCTGCAGCCGGCACCTGCGAGCGGATCTTGTCGCTGATCCGCTTGCCAAACGGGCCGAGGTCAAGGTCGTCGACAAGTTCGTTCGCCTGGTAGTAGCCGACGATTTGCAGCCCGTTTTGCTGGCAGTACTCATCCGCGAGCAGCAGCGCCGCCTCGAGCATCGGCGCGAGCGAGATCTGCGTGTGAAACAGCGGCAACGTCATCTCGACGCTCACCGAGCCGTCCGCAGCAGCGCTTCCCAAAAGCAGGCCGTTGAGCGAGCGCGTGGGGTATCGGCAGCAGTGCAGGAAGAGGACAGTGTAAGCATCGGCCTTCAGTGCAATCGCCGGCTTGGAGATCGCCATCGTGAGGGGCGGCCACGGAGTAAAGCTGTGAACGGACCGAGATCCAGAAAAATTTGCTCATGATCAAGTTGTTGGCCGCTCAAGTTGGGGTCAGAGGTTCCGATTCGCCTCCCGATGTGGTCAGTCCGCCCAACACTCACCCGCGATGGCCGCTTCGAGGATGAGACGGTTGTTGAGTCTCCGCCCGCAGCCGCGCTCGCAACCACGCAAAGAGCTCCTCGAACTCGAGCGGCCGCGCTCTGGCACCCCGACAGCACTGCGCCCGTTTCTCGTCGAGCGTTACCCTGGATGGACAGATGGCTCCGCGTCGCTTTCGTCGTCGGAGACGGAACCGCTCACCATGAACGAGCTCCTTGCTCACGCTGACGACGAGGGTGCTGAGCGCTGGCGCACGCTCTCGCTCGGATATCCATCGCACAATGAGGGTAGCCCGTGGCTGCGCCGAGAGATCGCTGCCATATACAGCGGCGGCATCGACGAGCGCCAGATCAACGTGTGCGTGCCGCAGGAGGGGATCTACCTGACGGCGCGCGCCCTCCTCTCGCCCGGCGATCACGTGGTGACCACAGTGCCGCACTACCAGAGCCTGAGTGAGGTAGCACGCTCAATTGGGTGCGAGGTGAGTGCGTGGCGGCCCGAGGGCAGCCCGGCACGCTTCGAGGTGTCCACGCTACACTCGCTGCTGCGACCCAGTCGCACCAAGCTCGTGATCGCCAACTGGCCGCACAATCCAACGGGCGCGCTGCCGACCCCGGAGGAGCTGCAGGCGGTGGTTGCCGCTGTGGAAGCGAGCGGCGCGCACCTGATGATCGACGAGATGTACGCTGAGGACCTCACTGAGGACACATGATGACCTTTCTGATGACCTCCCTGATGACCTCCCTGATGGCCTCCCTGATGGCCTCCCTCATCAGGTACCGCGGCCTTGAGCACCCAGGCAGCGCGCAGCTCGCCGCCGCAGTCGAGGCCTATTCACGCGGTGTGAGCTTGAGTGGTCTGTCGAAGACAGTCGGGCTCCCAGGGCTACGCATTGGATGGCTTGCCTCGCGCGACGCCGCCTTCATGGTACGCGGCGGAGTGAGTGCGACTGATTACCTCCCTCCATCAGAGCGCCTCGCTGATGGCCTCCCTCGTCAGAGCGCCTCGCTGATTGCCTCCCTCATCAGAGCGCCTTGCTGATTGCCTCCCTTATCAGAGCGCCTCGCTGATTGCCTCCCTCATCAGAGCGCCTCGCTGATTGTCTCCCTCATCAGGCGCGAATCGCGCAGCTCAAAGACTACACGACCATCTGCCCGCCCACACCCTCCGAAGTCCTCGCGCTCATCGCGCTGCGGGCGCGACCAACGCTACTCACGCGCAGCCACGCCCTGCTTGCCGCGGGGCTCGAGGCGGCGCGCGCCGTGGTGGGCGCCCATCCCGAGGTGCGTGGCCCACTGATTGCCTCCCTCATCAGAGCGCCTCGCTGATTGTCTCCCTCATCAGGGCGCCCATCCCGAGGTGCGTGGCCCACTGTTGGCTGCTGTTGGCTGCTGATGGCTGCTGATGACCGCGGATGGCCGCTGATGAGCGCGGATGGCCAAGGGTGACCGCAGATGGTTGTGTGCGTGTGCTCGCGCAGCATCTCGAATGGGCAGAGCCTCGTGCGGGCACCTTCGCCTTCGTGCGGCTGCGTGGGCGCACTGGTGTACCTGTAGACGCGGAGGCGTACTGCGACGCGCTGCGCGCGCGTGCCGGCCTCATGCTGATGCCGGGGACGCTCTTTGACCATCACGAAGGGGAGGGCGCCGAGACGAGCGCGCGCGCCGTTCTATCGAGCGCGAGCGCCGCGGCTCCGACGGACGCCTCCGAGCGGGTGCGGCTGACCGGTGGGCGCCGTATAGAGCGCGCCGTATCGAGCGCGCGCGCCGTATCGGACGCCTCCGAGCGGGTGCGGCTGACCTATGGGCGCAAGGAGACCCCCCTTCTGCTGGAGCGCTGGGCCATGGACTTGGGCAGATGCGGGGTCATATGAGGCAAGTCAAGTTGACTTGACTTGACTTGACTTGACTTAACTTTACTCGCGTGAGGCAGCGAGGGCCTTCGACTTGCTTTGAGGCGGCTGCGTGCCGGCGTGGGGCTTCAGCCTGGAGACGACTCCATTGTTCTCGCGAGCCCAAGCAAGCAAACTAGCAAAGTCCCGCGTTCGACTCATTTTGTGATTTAGCTCGGCTTGCTTGCTTGCCCTCACGTCCCAGCAGCTGCCAGTCCCAGTGCGCAGGCAGGCACGTGTAGGAACTCTATCTTCAAATGGTTACTCTTCATGGGTCCATGCGTCGGAAAAACGCCGTGTTGGCGAGATAGTTGAGATCTCATGACCTCGGGGGAGCACACGGAAATTCCTCGTCCACTCGCCATGCTGTATCGGCAAACTCTGCTGCTCGTGGTCGCCTCGCTGTGCGCGGCGGCCGGCTATTCGACGGTGGGTGGCGCACCGCACCGTTTCGCCCTCGGCGCTCCGCGTACGTCCGCCGTCGTCGCTCAGGTCAGCGCAGGGGACGTCAAAAAGCTGCGAGAGGCGACGGGCGCGGGCATGATGAAGTGCAAGGAGGCGCTCGCGGAGGCGAACGGTGACTTCGAGAAGGCTGTCGAGGAGCTGCGCAAGAAGGGCCTAGCCTCGGCTGAGAAGAAGGCCTCGCGCAAGGCGCTGGAGGGTATCGTTGAGACATACATCCACACCGGCGCAAAGCTTGGCGTGATGGTGGAGGTCAACTGCGAGACCGACTTCGTGGCCAAGAACCCGACGCTGTCAGAGCTGGCCAGGACCATTGCCATGCAGGTTGCCGCGTGCCCGACCGTCGAGGTCGTGAGCATGGACGACATCTCGCCCGACTACATCGAGAAGGAGAAGAAGATTGAGTCGCAGGCGGAGGACCTCAAGGGCAAGCCGGCGGCGATCGTGGACAAGATCGTGACCGGCCGCGTCGAGAAGCTGGTGAAGACGAAGCTGCTGCTCGACCAGCCCTACATTCGCGACCCCAGTATCACGGTCAAGGACCTGATCTCCCAGTACATTACCAAAATGGGCGAGAACATCCGCGTATCGCGTTTTGTTCGGTTCAACGTCGGCGAGGGCCAGACGAAGAGCGAGGAGGAGGAGTGAGTAGCTTCCCTCTCGCCTTCCTGGCAGCCGGAGGAAGACGATGGCACACAGTGCGCATAGGCCACTCACTCTACCTTCAGCGCAGAGACGGAAGGGAAAGTGCTCTCGAGCATGTGGGGCGTCCATTCAACGCTCGCGTCGGGCAACTCACAGTTTTACGAAAGGAGTCAAAGCAGCTCGTAATCGGAAAGTAAAATGAAAGCTGTGCGGAGTCCGGGACTGTGGCGCCACTGCGCACCGCGCACGCACCAAAGAGGCAAAGACGTACTAGGACCACCATCGGGTTCGGGAGGTGTCGCGTCGTCGGTGTATCGCGCGCGGTCCCGGTTTCGGGGTGCGCGATCGCTATCCGGCGTATCGGCTATCCGACGCCGATCCAGTCAACACGGACCAGAGTGAGAGTCAGGAGTGGGCCCCCGCACGACCTGATAGGTATTTCGGCCGCTTGGAAAGGCAACTAGACTTAAACTAGACAACCTCGACCGCATACGATGGCTCCGATATCATCGGTTCAGACACCCAATAGCAATACTATTCACACATGAACACGGTTGTGTCATGTGAACAGTTCTGGGAGCCACTGGGGCGCGCGATCTCGGCGAAGATCGGCACCCTCCTTCCGCACCGCCGGTCCGGTCGCCGCGCCCGGTTTCGTCTCAGTCGAGGAGTCGAGTCGTCCCGGCCCCCGGCTTCAACGTTCGCCTTACCGAAAAGTAGAGAGTAGCTCGTGCAGCTCGTTGCCGTATCCGTACTTACCTCGGTCATTAACGCCGCCCGCGAGCTTCGCTTGCAGCTGCTGTGTGACGCACGACTGCGGGATGCATCGGAAGGTGCAGGCCTCACCTGTGTTCTGGCGCTCGTTGCACCTGTACGTGTCGGCCGTCGTTCGCGCCGGTAACGTCTCGTTGCATGCAATGGGGCCGCCGCGCGTCGTGAGATTCGTCTTCATGGCGTACTTGCGCCGCACCTGGCTCAGTCAGTGGCAGCCCATAGCAATCCGTGGCGACCGTGGCAGTCAGTGGCACACCGCGGCAATCAGTGGCAATCTTCTCTGGGCAGCTCTCTTCACAGGGCAGCTCTCTTCACAGGGCAGCTCTCTTCTCTGGGCAGCTCTCTTCACAGGGCAGCTCTCTTCACAGCACCTGGCTCGACCACAAGCGGCCGAAGTTATCAGCCGGCCAGAAATTGTTTAAAAGCTCCTCGTAGGGCTCGAACTCCCACGTGACAGCCGCGTTGCGCCCGGGGCGCGTGCGGACCTGGTGCCACCACCCTTCGGGTATCATGAGCGCGTCACCGCCGTGCAGATGCGCCACCATGCCGCCTTCGAGCTGCGCGAACATGGGCCACTTGTCGAGGTCGACGCGCTCCGGGTGAACAGGCGAGAGGCCATATCGGTCGTGATAGTCCATGTACGTCTTGTGCGACTGCGAGGGCGGGAACATGTAGACCGACTTGGTGCCAAAGACCTGCAGCATCAGGTTCTCGTGCGTGTCAAAGTGGAGTGAGCTCGAGGAGTTGCCCGAGCTCATCCACAGGCGCGTCTCATGCACCGACTCGTGGATCTCGGGGCACTGTAGCACCGACGGCATCTCCACGTGCTTGCCAAGCTGCACGCCCGGGTCTGTCAGCGGCGAGATCAGATACATGTTGTCCTTGTACTCCGGTTTGAGGTAGTCGCGCAGGAAAGTGCAAAAATTGACCGGCTCACCAGCGATCTCTTGCAGCAACGGGTGGCGAGTGTTGCTTACGATAACCTTGTTCATTTCCACGATCGCGTGCCATGGGCGGCCGTTGTCGAGGTGGCACCACCGTGAGAGGAACTCATTGGTCCACTCGACGCCACTAGTCGCGGCCGCGGCCGCACCAGCGAGCACGACGGGCTCAGCCGCAGCAACATACTTTTCGTAGAAGGCACGCGGGTCCGACATCGTCACGCGGGGCACATTGGGCATCGATTTCTGCTGCGACCCCATCGGCTCAAGGTGGCCCTTGCGGCGGTGGCATTTTCGTGCCGTGAACGTCTCATCGGACGGCCGTCGCTCGCACTTGTGCACATGGCACTCGCGCAGGCTCTTGGCCGGACGGAAGGACGGAAGCACGTCTAGGTAGCGCGTCGAGGCGCCGATCACGCACGAGCACAGCAAGAAGCTCAAGAAGGTCCTCATTAGTGAGTAGGACGCCCTCATTCCCGCACACACCTTGCATCATCGTGTTCACGCTACGCTCGTTCGTGAGTGCTCGAGTTTCTTTAGTGAACGTCACGTTTTTCCACATCTCTCTTCCCACTCCCTCGCTCTCCATCTCTCTCGCTGCGTGTGACGCCGTGTCTCCCAATTCAATTCTCAATCGGCCTTCTTGGTTGCGTCCTTTGCGCCATGCTTCTTGAGGAGCCCTGCCAGCTGGCCCCACCTGCCACTTAACATATCCACCTCCACGCCGCCCTTGAAGAGCTTGAATGTCGGCATGGCCTTGATGCCGAGCTCGCGGGCCAAGTCGCCAGCTTCGTCCGTGTTGAACTTGGCAAACGTGACGGAGTCTGGGGAGAAGGCTTCACTCATCTGCGCGTACGTTGGCGCGGCGGCCTTGCAAGGAGGGCACCAGAGCGCGTATGCATCGACCACGACCAACTTGCTGCCGCTG
>Ga0180443_100412_pt1 | contig 27033 bp, 19 predicted proteins | sample ChrtobMetP5_32mM_FD_119753 | JGI IMG/M metagenome (GOLD analysis project Ga0180443, IMG submission 119753) | Chrysochromulina tobin associated microbial communities from unialgal haptophyte culture, Seattle, Washington, USA - P5_32mM MetaG | ecosystem: Host-associated > Algae > Haptophytes >... | reverse complement strand
CATCATCGCGAAACTCTGCGAGCCGACCAAGACGACTTCGTCAATGGGGGTCATCAGTGGTCTCAGTGGCCATCAATGGCCATCAGGATAGGTACCTGCGAGCCGACCGAGACGACGCTCTTGTCCTCGACCTTACCACCACTATGCTTCTGCAGCTTAACCCCATAGAGCTTCCAAGGCGGCGGCTGCTGCTCGTCGGCCGGCGCAGACTCCTTGTTCATGGGCCAGCCCGCCTGTACCTGATGAGGAAGATCATCAGAGGTCATCAGAGGTCATCAGAGACATCAAGTCGCCGAGTTCGTACCTCGATCGTGAGCATCTGCTCGTCTATCGGGAACTTGCGTAACGAGGCCTCGCGCATGTTGAAGACTCCTGATGAGAGAGGTATCGTAGGTCAATCAGAGGTCAACAGAAGTCAATCAGAGGTCAACAGAAGTCAATCAGAGGTCAATCAGAGGCCTCGCGCAGGTTAACGCACCCTGAAAGATTGATCTCCATTTCACCGTCGGCTCGTCCACCGTCCATTTGGAGAGATCGTAGCTGATGAGGGAGGTCATCATTGGTCATCAGGGAGGCTATCAGTGGTCATCAGAGGCAACTCGGCTACGTACAACTCCTCCTTGGTCTTGGGCTCCTTCGCGCGGTTCTTGAAGGTGATGCGCGGCGTGAAGAGCTCGCTGTTCTCGCTGCCGTCGTGCTGCAGGATTACGAACTTGTTGTAGGTGCATTTTTTTTCTACGATCCGGTCGCCCAGCTTATAACCCGCCGCCAGCATCTCATACAGGATGGGCGAGCGGTCCTCCCACGAGGCCTCGAACTTGATGAGCGCCTCAAAGGTCTGACTTTTCGCAAAGTCGTGGGGGTTCAGGTTTTGGATGGCGCAGCGGATTTGGATCCGATGGCGCTTGAGGTCCGCGATGCGCTCGGCAATCTCCGCTGCCTCCTTCTCCGCCTTCTTTGTGGCCGGGGGCTTCTTGGCTTCTGCCTTTGCGGCCTCCATGTCGGCCTTCTTCTTGGCCTCCTTCTGTGCCTTCTTCTTGGCCTCCGCGGCCTCGTCGGCCTTCTTCGCAGCCTCCGCGGCCTGCTTGTCGCCCGCATCGAGCCCCTTCTTCCAGTCTTCGAGTCGCCTCAGCTCCTCCTCCTCTTCGGGGGTGAGATGGCTCATCGGGGACGAGCTTGGCGTACTCGAAGGCGCGGTGTCCTCGGACGGAATACCTTCCTCCGCCAATTTCATCGCGGCTACCAACTGGCTGCGGCGAAGAGCAACGGTGACGCCAAGCTCAGTCCAGGCAAGAGCGTCGAGTTCTTGAAGGACACGCCCATTCACGCCCGCCGCCTTGGCTGCCTTCGCGATCTTTGGGTCGATGCCCTTGAGCCATTTCTCCACCTTGTCCTTCGACCAGTCGTTGAGTGGATTCCGCTTTGCGCTCTCGTGGGCCACATGCACGTCTTGCGACGGCAAACTGCCAGCAACCGAGGAGGGAGTCGCTTCGATCGCTTCGATCGCTGGAGCACCGCCAGACGTGGGAATCAGAGGCGATTGGGACTCCCGAGGGATTCTAGTAGATGACTCGTCCATTGGGGAGCGTCGCTCTGCCAGCGGCGAGGAGGGAGTCATGCGCGCTGGAGCCGACCCTGTGCGCACAGGGTTCCTCAGATTTTGAGCGGAATTCCTCCGATCGTCCAGGTGACCCAGGGTGGACGGCGGCGGCGAGGAAGGAGTCGTGCGTGCACGGCCATTTCTAGAGGACTCGGCCATGTGCGTCCGTGTGTCAAATTCGCGAATTTTTTGGCAGCGCCCAAAAATATCACGGGACACGGTTCAAAAACACACCCAGTCCGCCAGTCGGAACGGACAATTGTACTTGTACATGTACCGGTCTTACTTGGTTGGTGGGTTTGGATGGATGGTGGTGAGGTTCGTCTGTGAGGTCCGTGTGCCTTTGTGCGCCCGCGTGTCAATTGCCGCGTGTCCCGTGTGTCCCGGCTCCCCCCGGTGTCTTTTGACCGGTCTTACTTTGGCGCGTAAGCCGAGGCGTAAAACACAACCAGGATTTTCAGTCCATCAATCAGTCGCACCCCGGTCCTACACGACGAGCTGCAACACGAGCATTGCCTGCATTGTTGTCCTTCACGACGACATGTATTGATCATGGATTTGAGATTGCGTTCTACGTACTGTCATATTGGTGGAGTCGAGGACTTGCTTTTTTTTGTTTTTTTTTCAGCATGTGTTGGTGTGAATACAGAATGTATGAAAGTCCAAGTTACGGCGGCCCACTCCGGCTCCCATGTTCCTCGCGTCCTGCCTCGCGGCGCTCCACACTGATGGCCGACTGCTGCCCATCAGCAACTCTCGTGCCTTGGTCTTCTCATGTGCGGCCCGAGCTAGCGAGGCCATGCAAGTAGCAACAACTCCTTCGGCATCGCTCGCCACACCCGCCGACGAAGGCGCGCGCTATCTCAGTGCCATCCGCGCGGTGCCGCCGCCGTCATCCGCCGCCTTCGATCTGGCGGAGCGCGTGAGCACAGGAACGATCGCGGATGCACCGTGGCGCCACGCCTTCCGTGCGCTCGCTACCAACGCCGCCTTCCTCAAGGAGGGCTTTGGCAAGGCGGCATTCAAGCTCGACGAGCTCTGGCCGTTTGCCATCGGCTCGTTCACCATGGAGGACGTCGAGCGCGACGTGCAGCGGCTTCCGCCGCAATTCGTCGCGAGCGGCGTGCGCCACCAGGGCGGCATCTACAATAAGCCCTTCCAGCCGGGCTTCACATTTGCCGACGTGGACGCAAGGATGGATGAGGCGACGGTCGTGATGCTCAACGCGGGCTTCTGTGTGCCAAAGCTCGCGGCGATCTCGCGCGCCATGCTCGAGGTGACGAGCCTGCCCATCTGGATGAACGTGTACCTCTCCAAACCCGGGCTGTCCACCTCAACCCAGCTGCACACCGATCAGCAGGACGTGCTGCTCGTCCAGACGACCGGCCGCAAGCGCTGGCGCGTGTACCGGCCTCCCCCACCAGAGAGGGCCCCGGCGATGGACCCGTTCGCACGCGGCAAGGGCACGGACCTGATGACGGCCGATCCGGATGCCCTCGTACTCGATACCATCATGGAGCCCGGACAGGTGCTCTACATTCCGGCCGGCTGGCCACACACGACTGACACCCTTTTAGAGCCCGTCGAGGATGCCCGACACGGCGCCATCGCAGCCCAGCAGCCGTCGGTGCACCTGACCGTTGGCGTCGACACGCACCTTTGGAGCCTCTCGTACGCGCATGCACGCCAGCTCGCGCTCGTGCGCGCCGGCCAGCCCGCTACTCTCGCGGGCGGTGCGCCCGTCACGGCGCTGGCGTTGCCCGAGTGGTCGATGCTGCATGCATCTCTACCGGTCGGCTTCCTCGCGGCGACCGAGCTCGCTCTGCTGTGCGGCACGGCCAATGCTGACCAGGCGCCGGCTGCGGCAGGCGCGTCCGCGGCTGGCACGGGCGCTGCGCATGCTGGTAGCGCGGCGGCATCGCCGCCCACGACGACGCTGCTCCCTCTCGAGGTTGTCGAAGCGCAGCTACAGGGGGCCATCAGTCGCCAGCTCGCCGAACGCATGCTCGTCGCTGAGCCTGCGCGGTGGGTTGACAAGGACGCCGCCTCGCTCGCGCGCGAGCTGCAACTGCCCGCCACAGCGCTCCGCTTCATGCAGCACCACCGCGACGTGCTCAGCGTGCAGAGTCGCATGTACATGCGCGCCGCGTCTGAGCGGCCGCGATCTCCGCGCGAGATCGAGCGCTTCATCGAGCTGCTGATGAACGAGATGGACATTCTCGATGGCATCTCCGCCAATCTCATCCGATGGTCCCGTCGGCAGCCTGAGCAAGCTCTGCTCATCGCGCCGCCGAGCGCCGAGATCGCAAGTGCGGCCGGCGGCGGCGCGAAGCCGAAGGCGGGCTTTGGCGGCGCGGCTGCTGCACCGGCGAGCGCCGGGAAGGGTGCGAAGAAGAAGCGATAGGCTTTGCTTGCGATCGGATCAGCGTGTCCCAATTTCACATTACAAGGTATTAGCGCATACTCCAGCCAGCATCGATCCCATCTGTCATCGGGTCATCTCACATGTATGTGGAACGGAATGTGGTTTCGTTTTAACCTCCTGGGACCGTCGCGCCCGTCGCCGCGCGTCTCAGAAAATAAATACACCGTTTTGCCGTTTACGGCGCGCCGCCACACAACCTTACACCGATTGCCAAGTGGCTAATGATAGCCTCCACGCACAACCTTACACAGGATACGCGGGTCGTTGCAGATACAGTCGAGTTACAGTACACACGTGACACGACACCCGCCGTCGCGAAGTCGGAGCACTACACACACACACCCGGACACCCTCGCGCGCAGCCGCTTCGCGGCTCCGCTAAACATACGGTTCCCCCGCTGTGACATACAATAGCCACTCGACGGGCCCACATCAGTATTCAGTTCAAGAAAAGCCTGCCTCCAGGGCTCCAGGAAAGCTCCAGGAAAGCTCCTCCAGGAAGCCTTCATGGCCCGAACTTGAAGCGCCCGCCCTCGAGCAAGGAAGGGATTCACATGATCCTACATGATCCAACCCACATGCTCCGCAGCAAGGCTTGACAGCGACCGAAGCTGCCGCTTTGGAGTGTGGCTGCCCACGATGGCGCTGTCCAGCATCTGGATCCCCAGCACGTGGCTGCCAATCACCTCCGGCGACGAGGCAACGCCCTCACCTCCTCAAGCCAGCGGCGGCTTTGTCAACCGAAGATACTCGACGACGTGTTGCGCTGCCGCGACAGGTTGGCAATATGGGCCGACTCATCGCTCGGATCTGCGAAATGCAGATTCGAGCGGTCCATGTTGTTCAATGCAGTGGCCGGACGCAGGCCGTGGCTCGGTCTCCATTGGGTCTGCGGCGAATCGGCACGATCATCAGAGGAGCCCCTCCCGAAGGACCCCCTGTCCATGCTGCCGCCGCCGCCTCCGTATCCGCCACCGTAGCCACCAGTGGAGCTCGACCGCGCTTCGAGCGCGAACCCCGCGGAATTGGGGCGGTTGGCGCCATAACCGCTGCCACCTTGGTGGCTATACCCGCCGCCGTCGTACCCGCCGCCGCCGCCGCCGCCGCCGCCGCCGCCGCCGCCGCCGCCGCCGCCGCCGCCGAAATCCTGTGTCCGAACAGGCGAGCCGCCACCGCCACGGTCGTGAGTCCCCGTAAAGTAGCCATCATCACTGACCATGTTGTCCTCGACGTAGTTTTTGGGCATCCCGAGCGTCAGCGGCGTGACCTGATCTCCAAAGGGGCCTCTCAGGCCTTGACCCAGCGCAAGTGCCGATTCGACCTGTAGGATCCACACGATCATATCCTCCTTGTTGTGATAGTTCAGGGGCGGCAGCCGATCGCGCCCGACGCCATCGCACAAGTCCAACGCCCGGCTCTTGAGGGAAGCCTTATTGCACCGATCCAGCTGGCCAAAGTTGTACAGTGGGTAAACCTTGCCCTCGAATGTCACCTCTGCCGGCAGCGCGTGGTGGAACCTGTCTATCGACATCTGTCTGAGTCACACTCGCGACGCCCGCTTTCAGGGGCGAGGCTTGCCGCGAGAGCTTCAGAAGACCTCTTTCTCGAGTCGTTTCATTCTGCAAGTCGGGGAAGTTTGGAAACCGAAAAAGGAATTACGAAAAAACAAGAAGATGAGGATGCCGAGCGCTCATCACGACAGAGACGGCGAATTCGTGCGGCCGCCCCCGGGTCAGCCCCTTCGGAACGAGTTATTTCCGCAAGGTTTTTTGCGTGAAAGCACCAGCGCCAGGCCCAGCTCTGTGTGAAACGGCTGTGAGCCGGAGCGTGCTCCGCACTCTCGGATCCATGAAGGCACCAACTCACAGTGAAAAGGTCGTGCCTACGCCAGACGAGGTGCTCTGATGGCTCTACTGACGTTCTACGCGGTTAGCGTGGCAGCGTTCACCATGCCCGGAACTTGCATGCGCGCTGCTGCTGGTCTGCGTTCCAGTGGCCATCCGGTTGCACAGCTCGTTCGCATCCCACGCAATGAGGACGATCCTGGCGACGAGGAGGATGATTACAAGGATGTCATTTTGCAGGTGTCGCAAGTGGCCACGCCTGATGGCCAGCCGCTGTCAGCCACCGGGAGGAGCGTGGCTTCGGTGCAATTCATGATCACCAAGGCGATGCGGCTGCAGCTGCTCTCCCTCGGCTACAGCAGGGAGGAGGTCGATCGCATGGAGCCGCCACGAGCACGTACCATCATAGACGCTGGCATCGCCTCGTCCAAGCGGCCGCAGAAGAAGCCGAAGGCGAAGCGCGATCGCTTCGAGCTGCAGTTCACGTGCAACGTGTGCAACGCGCCCAATAGCCATAGCATCTCTTGGCACGCCTACACCAAGGGGACAGTGATCGCGACGTGCCCAGGCTGCCAGTCATCCCACTTGATCGCCGACCATCTCTCTTGGATCGAGGATGAGTTTCAGACGCTGGAGCAGTACATGGCATCCCGAGGAACGCCCGTCCGGCGACTGGTCACAGATGGTGCGGGTGCGCAGGCTGCGAGCGCAGCGGCCATGGAGTTCGTCGAGGTGGAGGCACTGAGCGCGACAAATGGAACAGCGCCCGGGACGGCGCCATCCGTCGCGGACCTTCGGCGGCCGTGGGCAGGCACTCGAGGCGACGTGGAACGCATCGACGGGATCAGCGACGACCAGGCAAGGCGCATCAGGGATGCGGTGCGTGAGAGGAAGAGACGAAACAGAATCGGGCAGCCAGCGGAGGGCGAGTGACGCATGATCGGCTACACTCCCACTCAGCCTCCACCAGCTACAGGTGCTCCCAGGTGGTGGGGATTGTGGTATTGGCATCATTGGCGGCACGCGGCCGAAGAGTTGTAAAATTGTCACGAGGCGCCCGCGCCCGCACCGTCACGCGTCCCGTCAGCCGACGCGGCGCGCGCGCGGCGCTGTATGCGTTAGCGGTTAGGTACTTTCTGTAGTTACCCGCTGAGGTTCCGCCGCCGATTGCGGATGTCAACATTCACAGGTCGCAGCCCTACACGCAAAGAGACTATAGTTCCGACGGGAGGGATTGTTGAAATGAGCACAAGCTTCCAATCGCTTCAGTGATGACATCATGAAACCAACTTACATTCCACACTGTGAACGATGTGTCACTTGAAAATGCGTTTCACATCTTGCCGGCAACGCCGCCGCGAACGGAAGCGCGCCGTAGCGGGCGACGCCCGATCTGACGCACGAGCTCCTCCTCGCCCGGCGCGTCACGAGGAGGAGAGGCTGTCGTGGCGGCCCACAGCGTGTAGGTGACCAGCTGCGCTGAGCCGCCGGCGAGCTGCAACGGCATCTTGGCCCCCCCAAAGCTAAGGTCGCACTCCGCCCGTCCAAAAAAGGAAGCGTCCACCCCTTGTGGCCACTCGCCGACCCCATTGAAGCCCGGCACGGCGCCCCATCCTTGGAAGAAGTCTGGTTCGATGGGTTTCGTCGAGGTGACGTCCGATCGCATCTGGAGGGCGAGCTGGCGCACGGGTGCACCACCTCGCTCCAAGGACAACGCCGTCGAGAGGACGAGGAGGGCACGCGTGCGCGCGGGCGGCGCGCCGCTCGCGTTGACGAGGTGGATGACAATCAGCTCCTCATCCATAGCCTCGACCAGCTCGCCAACGGTTGGAGGCCGGGCGGCCACGCCTTGCAGCGGCGGCAGCTCGAGTGAGGAGGTGCTCCACACCTGATCGAGCTCGAGCGAGGAGGTGGCAATCATAGGTAATCATAGGCAATCCTAGGCAGCTCGAGTGAGGAGGTGCTCCACACCTGATCGACCACGTAGCGCGTCACATTCCAGGGGCGGCCGCTGCCGCCGCCGCCGTAGCCATAGGTGCTCTCGTCCTTTGCGTTCCCGAAGAGAGGCTCGGCCCACTGTGACAAGCGCCGATTGATGGAGCTGATCATGGCCCACTCGTCCGTTCCGATGGGGGCGCACGCGCCCACACCCTCCCACCACAGCGCCTGTGCACCCCAGATGACCGAAGCGTACGCTGCGAAGCGTGTGAATGAGTCGGACGTGGTGTCGCACGCGCTCAGCGTCACCGCCATTGTCATCGCGTTGGAAGTGTTCACGGCCGCCGCACGCAGCTCGGCGAGGCGTGAGAGCACCGTGTTCGCCACCGCGGCCGGTTGAGCGCCCGCCATGGCGCCCGCCATGGCGCCCGCCATCCGCAGTGGCAGAGAGACGGCCGCAAGAGGCGCGCCGAGCCCTGCGAGGGCAACGGCCGCGCCGACAGTCGGCACCGCGGGCACGAGAGGTAGGAACATGTATCCGACCGCGCGCAGCGCCGCCGCGGCGTCTCCAATGGCAAGCGGCTCTGAAGCGCCGTCGCCGAGCACCGCCCCTCCAAAGTTTGGGTGGCAGCCAAAGTCGGCGACGCTCTGTTTGATCGCGGCTTTGGGCATCGTCGCGGCGACCTTGGGCCTCTGCGTGCTGGGCAAGAGGAGGACTCCAAAGGCGGCGGACAGCGGCAGCGACGCGCTGAGCACGGCGGGATCTGCAGCGAGTGACGCCACATTAAAGCCCGCCTGCGCCCACGCCTCCGCCTCGCGGAAGTCCGCAAAGGCACGCGAGGCCTCCCAGAAAGAGCCGCCGATGAGGAAGTTGGACTGCCAGCCGGCCCAGCCACCTGGCACAGCATGGCGCTCGGCTGCGCCGTTGTAGTTGAAGTCCGCGACTCGGGGCGACATCTGCGGGCACTGCCAGGTCGCATCCGGTGGCCTCAGCGAGATTGCGCGAGGATTCTGGTGCCACTGCCGGACGGCGCGCACTCGATCGGTGCAGCCTGCAATCCGCACGAGCGCGCCGCCTCCGGCCTCAAGCCCCAAGGACAGGCTGTGCTCAGCCGGACGCCACACATGACGCGACGCGACGTTTGCCGACCAGCCCTCGGCATGGCCCTCGATGATGGTCGGGGTACATTCGGGGTGGAGGACCAGCGTCACGGTGCGCGGGCCGAGCGTGGGCGCCGTCGTGGCGTTAAGAGTCTCGGTGCGCAAATCCACCACCATCAGGTAGCCATCGCCATCGTCGCCGCTGACGTTCAGCAGGGACGCGCCCACGAGCAGCTGGTCATCCATGGCGACCACGGGCAGCGTAGGTGCGGGATGCGTCGAATGGTCGCCAATGTTGCCGTACTCGAGAATGTCGGCCGCACCCGGCTCGCCACCCGGGCTCACAAACGGAACCGACGGGCGTCGAATCGCCCCCACGTGTTGAGCAGCCATAAGGAGCTGACCCCACACCGAGAGGTCGGCATTACTCCTCTTGACGGTCTCGTAGATGGCACCCGGCGTGCCGGGGCCCGAGGTCTGATCGGGCGACGGCAGGGTCCAGATGCCGTTGCCCCAGCAGTAGTAATACAAGCCGCGGGAGCCGTACGCGACGGCGCCGTACGCCTGCACGCGCGCGAGCGAGGGGGAGTACAAGACGGGGTTCTGGCCGCCGTCGCCCACGTTGAACAGTCCCCAGGGGGAGAGGCGGAATCGCTCGGTCACCATCGCGTTATCCGCCAGCAGAGCGAGCTGCTCGTTGGTCGCACGGGTCGCGTTGGTCGTCGCCCCCGAGATCATGTAATTCTCGGGAGTGTACATCGGCTGGAGCTGAGCGTACAGCGTGTCGGGACCCTGAGCGCCCGTGTTGGTAATCGGGAGCAGCTGCGGCCAGTGCTCACGCAGGAAATCCACTACCTCCAGCGTCGCTCGATTGTTCGTCACCACGTCGTCGCGAACCATGACTGTATGCAAGTGATCGTCCAGCGAATGGTTTCGCAGCCGCTCCATCGCCCATTTGAGCTCCGGCACCGTGAACTGGCTGTACTTCCGCTTGACCGGGCCGTCTCCGAATGGGTAGTCGGTCAGCCCGCCCATGTTGTCCGCCCCGCCGTAAAACATGTCCTGGAACCGGAGAGAGTTGTTGAAAAACCCCACGTCGTAACCGATCTTGAGACCCAGCTCTTTGAACAGCGGCAAATGGTTCATGATGCACCCGAACGCATCGTCGTAGGAGGCGGGATTGGGGATGGTCCCATTCGCCTGGCAGCCCGACGCTATATTGCCGGTGTCCAAGTAGTTGAAGTGCGCCGCCACATACTGATGAATGACGTTCAGGGTGGGCGGCCACCAGGCGCCGATGAGGAACTTGTCTTGCAGCGGGCTCTGCCAGTGATCCCAGGGCGACCTGCACGGGAGCTGATACGCCATGAGCGGCGTCCGGGATGTGCACAGAAAGTTGGAGTGCTCCGTGGGCAGCGAAGGCGCAGTGGGCCATACTCGGGCAGACATTGCCGTTCACGTTCACGTTTAATTGCCCGCTCGGCAAGACGCACAACCAGGCGCGTGAAACAACACCGCCACATCCACGATACAATGCACAAAATATGCTTAGAACGACGCTTTACTCTCCTGGGCATCGACGCCCGCATTTTCCCGTCATGGCGCGCATTCTGGCGCGGACTGTGGGCGGCGTCGGCGCCCTCGGCGCCGCGGTGTACGCTCTTTCGCCGGCAGACGCGAATGGCAAGCGCTCGATGGCACTTGGGCTCGCTCGCCTCGACGATGCCGTACGTCCGGCCCTCGCTTCCGTGCTGCCTGCGGAGGCATTCATTTGCTTGTACTCGGCCTCGCGCACACCCTTCATCCATGCACTCAGCGCCGCGCCCATCAGCAGCGCACCTGCGTCGCCATCGGCGTGCGTACGTGCGATGGGCCTCTCCTTCCGCAATGATCTGGGCAACGCCGCTGGACTGGACAAGGACGGCTCGCTTCTCGACTTCAACTACTCTCTGGGCGCCGGCTTCGCGGTCGTCGGTACAGTGCTCAGCGAGCCTCACACGGGCAACGTGTTCAGCTTCTTCGGCGGGCTCTGGAAGGGCAACGTGTGGACGCCGCTCCCGCTCTCGGGCGCTGCGCTCAACTCTCTAGGCCTGCCGTCCAAGGGTGTCGACGTGGCGCTCGAGAACATCGCATCCTTCCGCAGCCGCAATGGCGTGCCACCGCAGAGCCCGGACCGCCGGGCGAGCGGCGGCGCCAAGGGTGCGACCAGCAGCTCCGCCGCCATGCCCTCGGCCGCTGCTTTCCCGATCGGAGTTTCGATCATGGGCCACCCCGCGCACGCCACCGACCCAGCGAAGAAGCAGCAGGGCGTCCTCGAGTGCGTGCGGCGTTCCATCCCGCTCGCGGACTTCATTGAGATTAATGAGTCGTGCCCGAACGTGCACCACGGCGGCGGCGGCGAGCATGCGACGGAGGAGCTGCGCGCGCGCCTGAAGGGTGTCGTGGCGGTGCGCGATCAGCTCGACACGGAGCTCGGGCGACGCGTGCCCATTCTGGTCAAGATGGGGGACCTCGGCGACCCGAAGGCGACGGTCAAGTTCCTGGCGGGCCTGGGCATCGACGGCGTCGTGGCGCTCAACACCCAAAGGAACTATGCTGCATTTGAGCTTCCTAATTTGGATCGGGCGATTCTCGAGCACTACACGCACCGATACGGCGGCGGCCTGAGCGGCCCCCCGATTGCGCAAGTCTCGATCTCACAGGTGAAGGCGGCGCAGGCGGCCGTGCGAGAGCTGCGGCTGGACGGCGCCTTCACCGTGATCCACGTGGGTGGGCTGCAGAGCGCCGAGGACATGCAGCGCAGCCGCGCCACCGGTGTCGAGCTACGCCAATGGTACACAGGGCTGATGCACGGGCTAGCGCAGCCGGAGCCGTACTCGCTGTACGCGCGGGTGACGGCGTTGAAGTAACTCGTAGCACGGGTGCGGGCGAGCAGCCTTGCCATCGGTGTGAATTCACAGGCGCGAGCAGCCTTGTCATCGCGTCGCCAACCCTTAGGTCAGCACAGAGCACAGCGTGCTTCAGCGGGCATCTGGCAGCTGGCAGCAGACTTGCATTGAAGATAAGATGCGGTGCGGGCGCCCCTCTGCGTTCTCTGTGCCGCGGTGTGGGCCCGGTTACCCGGTTGCTCTGTCTTCACACAGCTCAGACGCCGCTGGTCGGATGCGACCTTGGGCGGCAGGGCGATCACCCGATCGATGACGCGTCCTTTTGGTCGACACGTTTGCGACTTTTTACAAGACCATAACGCGCGATAGAGTTGCGTGGCATTCACAGTCACACCTTCATCCGGGTCGAGGGTTCCGTTGCGCAGAAAAAGCCGAAGAACAAACCCGTCATGGCCGACGAGGACATGGCCGAGGCGCCGCCACCTACCTGGCGCGCCCATCTCTTCTCGGTCTTCGCACCCGAGGGCTACAATCTTGCTCCTTTGCTCCAGGAGATTGGCGGCGGCTCGCGTCCCCGCATTGTTGTTGTCGACGTTGCCGCGCTTTCGGGCGGCTCCGCGGACCCTGAGGCGGTCGCGAAGGCTCTCGCGACCAAGGTTGCGAATGACAAGGTGGCCGCCGTCGATGCCAAGAAGGCCGCCATCGCCGCCGCCGCCGCCGCCGCCGCCGAGGCCGCCGCCGAGGCCGCCGCCGCCGAGGCCGCCGCAAAGGCTGCAGCGGAGGAAGCTGGCGTGCCATACGTGCCGCCTGCGTCTGCGCCTGCGGCCGCGCCAGCCGCGGTAGAGCCGCCCTTCGACTCGCCGCCGCCCGTCGAGAAGGCCGCCGACGCGTACTATCTGCTCCAGAACTTTCCGCGCTCGGCGGCGGAGGCAGCCGCGCTCGCCAAGGAGGGCGTGGTCATCGACACGTTTGTCGCGTTTGAGATGGACTCGGAGTGCCTGCGCGTGTGCAAGGGCGAGCCGCCTCCCGTGCCCGCCGAGGGCGAGACGGAGCTGCCACCGCCTACGCTGCTCGAGCCGACCGCCCTGCAGACGGAGCTCGCGGCCCTCATTGGTGTCGAGGGCTCCGGTCTCGAGCAGGCAGTGCTGCTCACACTCAAAGGCCTCGCGCCCGATGAGTGGAACACGCCCGCGGCCGTCCTGAGCCGCCTCTCCGCCCTCACGTGCGCTCGCCTCCCCCCCCCTTCCCCCTCCCCAATCTGCCACCCCCCTTCCCCGCTCGCCTACGATCTTCTGACCGCCCGTCGCTCGCACCCCATCCCTTCGCTTTCGCGCGCGCAGCTATGCGGCGGCACAGAAGCTGTGCATGTACGAAGATTTCCATCTGACGCTCTCGCCCTCGATCGCCGTGCCGACGGCCGAGGGCATGCCCGACATGAGCCACTACAACCACCTGCTCGCGTCCGCGCCAATGCATGCACTCGGGCTGCCGTACTTGCTCGACTGCCTAATCGAGCAAGTTGTGCGAACGCATGCACCGCCCGACATGGCGTCCAACCTGGCACTGGCCGACTCCGATGCCGAGCTGGAAGGCATTGCGGCCTTCCTCCAGAGCGCCACGTCACTTGCAAGCGCGGCGCCCAAGTCGGCGATGCAGTTGGCAGCCGAGGCGGCGACCAAGGCGGCGGACGCGTCGGCCCTCGTGCCCACGCACGACCACGTCACCGAGCGCCTCTACCGGCCGCCTCCTTTTGGGCTCGCGCCCACAGCTTCCTCGGGCGACAAGGCCGCCGCTATCGAGCGCAAGATCCTCGGCCTCCTGCCCTACCCGGGCAAGGGACGCCGAGGCATGCCTTCGGAGGACGCCGCACTTTCAGCTGAGGAGCGTGGCGCCGAGCGCACCGAGCTGCACCACTTTTCGCAATTCGCGCCGCCGCAGGTGAGTCAAAGCCCCCCCCCCTCGGCCCCACTCGTCCCCCCCCCCCGACGGCTGCTGAGCCCCGTCTCTCACTCCCACCGCGCTTACCGAAGGCTGCTGAGACCCCCATGCCTCTTGAGCCCCCCACCCCTCGCGCTTCTCTTCTCTCAGGTGGACGCGGCGATGCAGCTGCGTGCGCTCGCGCGCATGTGCAATGCCAACGACCCGTACCGCGGGCTCCAGTCGCCCGGCTGGGTCCTCGCCGATCGGGTCTGGTTGGAAGAGCTCTCACCCGAGACCCTCTCCCAGGTAATGCTCGATGCGAGCGCCACCTCGGCACCGTACAAGGCCCTCTCGTCGTATCACGCTCGCGACGACGTGATGCTGATCGCGCAGCACCGTCCGGTGCCCGCGGAGCGCGTCGAGTCATGGTCACGCCGCTGCCCACTCACCGACCTCGTCGAGCGTAAGTTTGGTGCGTGGCACGAGTGGCTCATGAAGGGCCAGGCGCCCGACGTGGTGCCGGCGCCGCCCATGCCTCCGTCCGTCTTCAACGTCAACGAGGGGCGCGTCGTCGGCGCGGCGCTCTACAAGGTGGACGAGGCCAAGGTGGACTTGTTCGAGACGGCCACCCTGCTCATGCCCTCCGATCACACTGTCGTGAGGTATGCCCCCTCGGGCGCGGGCCACCTGCTGAGCCTCTTCTTCCGCCACGGCGGGTACGTGGCCATGCGCAAGCCGATCACGGCGGACTCGTGCGAGCTCGCGATCTCGTTCGCCGACGGCGCGCGCGCGGCCGTCGACATCCCCGACGAGGCCGAGGGCACCCAGTACGGCGTCGCGTACGGCGGGCACGACGGCGTGCAGGTGACTCTCGACGTGCTCGGCGTGACGCGCATGATGCCGCCGCCCCCGTCCGCCGACGCGCCCAGCCGGCCCACCCCCGCCGCGAAGCTCACGCTGACCGGCTTGGTCGCCTCGGGCGTGCCCGACGCGGCGGCGCGCCCCGACGGCGGCGACGTGTATGTGCGCGTGACGGCGCTCGAGGCGACGCCGCCTCCGGGCGTTGAGCTCGCCGCGAGCTCGGCCGCCGTGCCGGTGGTCGCCTCGGCCGGCGCGCCCGTGAGCTTTGGCGACGCGCCGCTCGTGCTCAGCCTGCCTGCAGGCACGCCGCGGCCGGTGCGCCTGCTCGTCGAGCTGTGGGATTCCGACGCCGCCTCGGGCGGCACGCCGATCGCGAGCGCCGTGCTGGGCGCGAACGTGCTGCCTGCGTCAGGCTCGGGCATGGTGTACGACGCGCCGCTCGCCGCGCGGGCCGAGGGGGCGTCGCCTCTGCTCGTCACCTTTTGCATGGCGCTGGCTGACGCGCCGACGCTCAAGCCGGCGCCCGCCCCGCCCGAGACGGCGCGTACTGTGCTCGCGACCGGATCGGTCGCGGTCAAGTACGCCGACGGCACGATCAAGTGCCTGCTGCGCGACGGCAACTTGTGCGAGCGCAGTGCCACCGGCCCGCTCGCGAACGTGTGGGTGGTTACGAACATGAACGGCCTGCGCGTGGGGACCAAGGACGACGGCACAGAGCTCTTCGTGCCTCCGGTGAAGGTGGCTTCGGCAACGGACCCCACCAAGCACCACGTGATGACCACGCGCGGCGACGGTACGCTCGTCGTGTCTCGTTCTGACGGCTCGCGCCTCGTCCAGTTCGCCGACGGCACCACCATTGACTCGTCGGCGGAGGCCGTCAAGTTCGGCGACCGCGGCGAGGTACGTGTCAACTGCGAAGGCTACCCGCCGGTGCGCCTCGCCCTCAAGCAGCTCGAGGTCGAGATAAGCTGCCTCGACGGCACGATGCTCAAGGCTGAGCTCGCGAGCGTGGCTGCGCTCGGGTGCGTCAAGCTCAACCACCTCGACGGCACCGTGCTTAAGCTCACGTCGGACGGCAAGACGTCCTTGTTCCCGGCGCCCCTTGCGTGGGTCGAGAACGCCGACGGCAAGAGCGGCGTGTACCACATCGACCTGGCCTCGGGCGTCATGTACACCAAGGACCCCGCGGGCTCCACCTTCAAAGCGGGGCCCGGGGTCGACGGCGGGCATGACGTCGACCTGGTGATGACTGACGACCTCGCAGCGAGCCTCGAGGATGCCTCCGACGGCGATGCGGCCGCCGCCAAGCCCGTCGACGAGGACAACCCCGACTGGTCGCACCCGCCGCGCCTCTTCGTAGTGCGTCCGGACGGATCGGGCGTCGAGCTGCTCCGCCAGGGCGACGTGCGCAGCTTCGTCAAGCAGCGCGAGGCCGAGATTGAGGGCGGCACCGCCATGCTGCTGCGGGAGCCTCTACCGTCCGAACCCTCCGCGGAGGTCTTCACGTACGTGTGGCGCGACTGGATGCAGATGCACCTGGCGTCGCTCGAGGCGGAGCGTCGCGAGTCCGATGCGATCTCGCTCCTGGGCTACCAGCCCAAGGTCGACGCGCCTCCGGCCAGCGTGACCACGCTCCACTTCCGCCGTCTTCTCACCCGCGAGACGCTCAACGAGCCGAATCGCGAGAAGCTCGAGATCGAAATCTCGAACATGAACCACTACCGCGAGCAGGAGGAGATCAAGGCGCATGAGCTGCACGTGACTGACATCCGCACGGAGGAGGAGAAGGCCATGGAGGCCGAGGCCGCGCGCGAGATGCTCAAGGTGCGTGCTTTGCGCCGCCGCCGCGCGTCGGCGCTCGAACCCGCGCGCGCCAGCGGCGTGCAGAGCGGCCGGATCTCGAGTCGGGGCCGCCTGCCATGCCGGAGGGTCGCCGCCAGGGTGCACCTCCGGCGGCGGCCCTCGTCCGTGTCTCGGGCCTTTCTGTGCGGCCCCGACGCGCGGTTCCCCCCCCCCCCCTCTGCCCCCTCCCCCTTTTGCCCCCTCCCCTTGGTTGGTCCGTGCGCGCGTATCCGTCGTCACTCGTCCGATGGGTTTCGTCACTCGTCCGCTCGCTCTCGTCCGCCACGCTGCCGCCACCGCCATCAGTTGTACGCGCTTCAGCCGCTCGTGGGGGCCGATGGGCGCCACATGCGCGCGCCCGAAGGGAATCCAGCGATCCCGGGAATGGCGTGACGTATCTCGGGACGCATCTCGGGGAATCCACGTATCCCGGCAAGGGCTTGTGGCTGACGCGGCAGCCTCTCAGGGGGCTGAGGGCGTTGGCCCGAAGGTGGGGCACTGGCGTCGGGCGCTGTCATGGGCGCTGGCATGGGGTCTCTCGCAGCATAGTGTAGGTCCGAGGGACACGTCGAGAAGATGGGAAGGGAGAGGCAAGGGAGAACGATGCATGCGAGAGAGGCGTGGCAAGGGCACCCGCTGCCGCGCGCGCGCGTACCCAAGCGGCGGGAGGAGGACGCGTGGGAGGGCGCGTGGTGACCTCCCGTGGTGACCGGTGGTCGAGTGCGCAGTGGCCCGTGTGGCGAATGAGACTCTCTCCGCACTCTCCAGTCCCCCCGACCGTCTCACGAGGCGCGCGCGTCGGGTTGTGTCGCGTCGTGTCGAGCCCTTGGCCTTGGTCCCCCCTCCCCCCTCCCCCCTCCCAACTTCCTCCCTCCCCACCCCCACGCCCATTGCCCCGCAATTCATCCCTTGCTCACTTGGCTCCCGGCTCCCGCGGCTCTCGCCCACTTCTCTGCGCAGGCGGCCGGCCAGCCGACACACCTGTCTTTGGATATCAGCCGCTCGGTGCGCTCGCAGCAACAGTACGCGTCGCACGCCTTCCAGGAGGCGGGGCACGCGCGTGAGCTCGAGGAGCGCTACGATGCGCAAGTGGCAGCCGAGGAGGCGGCCGAGGCGGCGCGTCTCGCCGCTGAGGCGGCCGAAGCGGCTAAGATCCGCAAGGACCCCAAGTCAGCGTCCTTCCACGGCGGCTTCGAGAAGCGGGAGCTCAAGATGGTGCCCGTCGGCGGCGAGGTGAATTTTGGCCAGTCGGCGACGAAGAAGGGTCTTGGCACGGCGCCGCCCCTGCCGGCCTCAGTCTTCCAGCCACGCGACTCGGTCACGGCGGCCGAGAAGCCGACAGGTGGGGGCACGATGCAGTTTAGCGGCGACGAGGACGACGGCGCGGGAGCGCCCTCGGCAGAGGCGCTCGCGCTGCTCGCCGATCCGCTCGCGTCGCCGCGCAATCCGCACCTGCCGCCGCTGCCCGCGACGAGCGCGCGGATGGCGCCCTTCCTCTCGTCCGACGAGCCTCCGCAGCTGCCGCCGCCCAACGTGCGCATGTCAAGCCGCGTGCCGCTGAGCGTCTACGGCTCGGAGCGCGGCGGTCGCGTGGCCGCGCCGACGGTCTCCTTCCCCCCCGCGGCGTCCAACCCGAACCTGATGAACCTGCTGCTCGAAGTGCCCTACAAGCGCGGCGTGCACACCGTCTCGGTCAACCAGCGCTACCTCAACCACGAGCCCACCTTCGACGCTGCCTTCGAGCTGCTGCCCGCGCGCGCCGACTTCGGGGTACTCGCCGTCGGGCGGGTGTACCGATTCCCGCTCAAGCTGGTCAACGTGTCCAACCTATCGCAGCGCTTCTCGATCAAGCAGAACCCGCGCGCGCGCCTCGTCTTCGCGCCCGGCGCGGTGGCCGCGGGCATGGCCCTGCCCCTCGAGGTTGAGGTTTGCGAGATGGCCCCCTCCGAGCTGCGCGAGGTCCTCACCATCGTGACCGAGCGCGAGGAGATCTCGCTCTCCGTCAGCGCGACCGTCGTCGACGTGGCCGGCGGGGTTGAGCCGGCGCTCAAGGGCGGCGTGCGGATGCTCGCGGCAGCGCCGCGCGACCCCGCCCTCTTGAAGACAATCGCGCCCACGGTGAACGACATTGACGGCGGCACCAAGCGCTTCGCCGCGCCGCCGCGCGACCCCTCGTATGTGAAGCCCGACTTTTTCGGCGAGCCGCCCGACGAGGAATAGGCAGTCGGGGCCCTTGTGACTTTGAGGAGGGAGGGAGGATGATTGTGTGCGGGAGCGCGGCCTGGCTGCAGGCTCGGGCTGTCGGCCTGGGCAACGCCATGGAGGGATGTTGCGATCGTGTGGCATCTTCGATTTTGAGGCATGTTCCATGTCCGCTTTCCGTGTCGTCGTGTCACGTCGACGGAGAGCCGGCTATCTCAAGAGTGACGGCTCCGGATTCGAGAGTCAAGTGCTATTAAACTAGGGGGGAGGGAGCGATCAATAAAGAATATGCACCCCCAAAAAATCCTACCCTGTGTGATTTCAAACTGATGAGTGATTTACACCCAAGGGCGCGGGGGGGACTTCAGAGTTTCGAATCGTCTGGATTTTTTTGCACCCAAATCCCAATCCTCATAACCTGATTTCAAAATGTGTGTAGAAAGTATAGTCAAGTCTCTACATACACAACAGACCACATACGGAAGCCGACATGACTTGACTTTACTTGCCTTGTAGAACGAAAGCGCAAGAGCATCGGCGTGAGCCAAGTTTCGAAGTCAAGAAGCGAGGGCGTGAACACCTAGGGCCGCCCGCTTTGCGCCTCCTGCTGCAGCTGGTTCAGCTGGTTCAGCGCGTGGGTATTGCTGCCGCGTGCCGAGATGATTCTCGCCTTTTTAATCGTCAACAACTTTGGCAAGGCCCGAATGCTCAAATTCTATCGTGAGACGGTGCGCGCGCGCGCGTGCCTTTCTTTACACTCTCAGCCAGTTGCGCTAATCCAGTCGCTGCTGACATCCTGCACCTTTGCTGTCGCCTCTGCCACCGCAGCCTCAGCAGCAGCAGCAGCGTATGGTTCGCGATCTTTTCGCGACGCTCACGGGAAGGGCAGAAAACGCGAGCTCGCTCCTTGACGCAGCGGAATGGTTCCCTGGCGTCGACAGACCTCGGGTTGTCTATCGGCTGTACGCGACGCTCTACTTTTGCATGGTCATCGACGGCTCCGAGAGTGAGCTCGGCATTCTCGACCTGATCCAGGTTCTCGTCGAGACGCTCGACCGCCATTTCAAGAATGTGTGCGAGCTCGACATCATCTTCAACTGCGAGAAGGTGCATTGGGTCATCGACGAGATGATCGTCGGTGGGCTCGTCGTGGAGACGAGCCCGAGCGCCATCCTGGAGGTCATCGAAGCGCAAGCGAAGCTTATGCATGGGCAGACGGAGCTCGGCGCTGCGGCCGCCACGGCAGCCAGGCAGATCGATTCGGTCATGAAGGGCTTGCCACCAAGACCGAACTTCTAACGTCGTAACGTGGCATGATAGAGATGGCATGTCGAGAAATAGCCTATGAAGCAAACATGATTTTCATTAAAAACTCAATAACGAAAGGTACCCACGCAGATCCCATCCATATCCTGCATCCCAGGGGGCCACGCGCACCGCTGAATCGTGATGAGGCCCTGCTGTGCCGCGTCGCAGTAGGCCAGCGTTGCGCCACCCCACAGGTCTGATTTGTGCCGCCTGTCCGCCTCGCACGCCGCAGCACAGCGAGCTTGCGAGCTGACGCAATCCAAGCTGGTCGCCTCGTCGAAGAAGATCGTAGAGGGCTTGTAAAGGCGACGAACCTCCTTCATGTCTTTGAGTCGGCCCACGCGCGTCTTGTCACCGTCGATGAAGGCCACGTCACACTTTCCTCCGCGCGGATGCGTTGCAGCATACTTAGGCAGCGTGCGATTCGTGTATCCAAAAGTGACCACCAAACGTTGCTTGCCGTATGCGCGCTGCAGGAGCGCCGCCAGTGGGCGCGACCATCTATAGTTGCCCAGGTCAAAGCTGGAGACGGTCGAGTTCGGATGAGCCTCAAGGAAGAGCAATGCAGACTGTCCCTTCATGAACCCGAGCTCAACGATGTGTGGTGGAGGCCCATTTGGGGGGAATCGGGCGCAGAGTTCATCGTACAACATCCTTGTCTTGACATTGTTGTAGGCCTCTGAGAATATGCCCCAGAACCCAGGATTAATGAGAGTGGCCTCCGGGAGACTGACACTTTTTCGACTGTCGAACCGAGGAGAACCGTTCGAACCGGTGAGAAGCACCCTCGGGAAACTGTTGCGGATGGTGATGTTCGCCGCAGCGTGGCCGAGCAGCTTTGCGAGATCAACAATTCGTGCAAACCCCGCATCTGTGCATGAGGCTGGTGCAGGCTGCTTCTGAACGAGCTGCAGAAATGGAGCTTCAGAATGGATCTGACTCAGTGGTCTGTAGGTGGACATTCAGCCGCATCCCGGGAGAAGGCGGCGGCACGAGGGCGCGGCGGCCGGCGCCGGACGCAACGCGATTCGCACGTCCGATGGCGGCGAACTTTTCGCTGCTCAACGCGTTAGCTGATGCTGCTCAACACAACGCGTTTGCTGATGCTGCTGATGCTGCTCAACACAACGCGCATCGCTCCGGACACCCCACGAGAGCCACTATCGCTTTTACTGTCCGTCTCCGCAGGAGAAAAAAACATGTGCTGTAGGTACCCGGTAGGAATTCTAAGGAAAACGGTACCGGTAACCGGCTCCTCCGGTGTCTTTTTACCGGTAACTGACCCAGCCACACATTCACATTCGCACCACACATGACACGGAGGTTGACAAACATTCCAAATTTGGACCCGACGCGGCGCGTCGCGGACGCCCACGATCGCGTTCGAACGTCGCGCCCGGCCTCAGCGGCCGCCCCGCCTTTCGCGGGGACCCTAAATTATCATATGTGGCCTGGCATCGCCATCGTACTCGGCGCAGGGCAGCCCAACAAGACAACACGTCCCTCATTGCATGCAGGCACCATGTCTCGCTCCAGACGCTCCGGGTTCTGCGAAACCACCGTCGAGGGTGTGAAGGGCAACTGCAAGGTCGGCCTGAAAGGCACCTTTACGTTGCCGCATAGGCACCGGGCATCGTGGGACGCGGCTTTCTCCTACTGCGCGCACCACTGCGCCAGCTGCGAGCGCTGCCGGTACGTGTCAGTGTCCATCAAGTGGAAAGACTGCTCGTGGTACGTTGATTGCCTCTGATCGCCTCTAATTGCCTCTGATCGCCTCTGATCGCCTCTGATGACCTTCCTCATTGCATGCAGGTACCACGCATGCAATCTGGGCGCATTGATCCAACACCCCACAGGTTTTCTGTCAGCTAAGGCTGAGCTTGAGAAGCTCAAGAACGGGACGACAGCCTACGATGATGATGATGATGATCACGACGACCCAAGCCACCAGGTGGAAAGTACGCTGGCCAAGGCCTTCGCGCAGTTGGCGAGGGTTCAGCGTCGCGTGCTGATTATCGACGTGGGCGCCAACAACGGTCTGTGGGCCAAGCAGATGCTCAAGCTAACAACCCTGATTACGACTGATTGCCGCTCATTTCGACTGGATTGCCGCTGATGGCCATCGATTGCCATCAGGTTTGTGGTCCAAAGGGATGCTCAAGCTGATTGCCGCTGATGGCCATCGATTGCCTCCTTCATCAGGTTTGTGGTCCGAAGGGATGCTCAAGCTCATGCATCGTGAGGCGCCGCACTGCCTCACCAGGGCCTACATGTTCGAGCCGCAGGAGAAGTATTTCCCCACGCTGAGGCAGCTGGTGGCCGCCTTTGCACCGAGGCTGACGCACATACCCGCGGTGGCATGGAACGAGGACTCGACGGTATTGCACCTCGCCTTCTAATTGCCTCGAATGGCCTCCGAGTGCCTCTGATGGCCTCTGATTGCATCTATTTGTTTTCACTGGTCCCTTATTGCCTCTACTTGCTTCTGAGTGCCTCTACTTGCCTCTGATGGCCTACTGATGACCTCTGATTTCCTCTGTCATCAGGTGCCCTTCTTCCTCAGTGCCAACTCAGAGACGTCCTCGCTCAGCAATCGAATGGCCGGTCGTTTCGGCTCCAGAAAATCGATCAATGTGACCGCAGTCGACCTTGCAGCCTTTGTGCGCCGAGGGGCGAGTGCTCTGCCGGCGCCCGAGCTGCTCTTCTTGAAGCTTGATGTGGAAGGCGTAGAGGCACAGCTGCTGCCCTTCTTGCTTGCAGAGGGCGCCCTCTGCAAGCTCACACACCTGCTCATCGAGTGGCATCTCAACGCGATCTCGCCCGAGCAGCGGCTCGACGCGCTCGCGCTCAAGATGGCGCTTCCCAGCATGCTCTACTACGCCTGCCGACGCAAGCCGCCCCGCATTGAGTACGAGGCCTTGACTGCCCCCGAATGCCTCTGATGCCCGCTGATGACCACTGATGACCACCGTAGACCACCGATGGCCACTGATTAACCACTGATTGCCTTCCCTGTTGGCCAGCCCGCCTCGAGCACGAGGCCTTGATGGCCCCTGATTGCCCCTGATGTTGACTCTGCTTGCCCCTCTGATGCCCACTGATGACTAATGATTGCTTTCCTGATCAGGTACGAGGCGTACCGGCCAAACAACGAAGACGAAGAGGTGCCTGGCCTACAGGCCGAGGCTGCACTTCACGAGCGGGCCGTCGGGCTTATGAAACGATTGCAAGCACTCTCCATTCAACAACTTGCTGCACCCGATGCTCCCACCCTCGCGCGGCTGGCCGAGACGCAGTGGGAGCTTGTCCATCACAGAGTTGGTGGGTCGAGTAGCGAGCGGGAGCACTCGCCTATGCGTGGCACCGTGCGCACCCCCGCCGACGATTTAGTCGAGACCAACTTCTTCGCCGAGCTGGAGAGGCCCTCTGGATCTGAGATGCCCCCGCACCCCAAAGGTCGCACGCCAGGTGGCAAGAGGCGCGGCGGCAAGGTGAGCGGCAGTTAGGGCGGTGCCGGTGGCGCTGGAGGCAGTGGGAGCGGCGGCGGCAGCAGCGGCAGCTGCCATAGTAGCGTCTTGCTGTGCTTGACACCCTCTTCCCCACCAGGCTCCCGAGAAGCACCCGGGCCCTGAAACGGAACATCGCATAGTCATACTTTGGCGCTTCCCTTTCAGCTTTCTTTTGCACTTAAAAAGAAATGAATAAACCTCTTTACTCAGTGTCACACTCAGCGTCCTCCTGTACCTCCTCTAGAGCTGCCGCAGTCGCAACCTGGCCTCATTTGTCATTAGGCGAAATTTCGCCCTACGAACCATGACTGCCAAGGCCGGGGGACACATTCACATTCACACACGCACTTTAACACAGAGGCTGAAACGGTACCAATGTGGTAGGCGAAATGTGAGGTCATAAGATGCCATCGGTCCTGGAATTTTCATGCTTTGTGACGTCGCATGAGGATGCTGCGAAGACATTCGATACGGCCACGCCACCGACGCTGCTCCACATCTTGTCCGGCGACACGTGCTTCCTGATTGTCTCACACATCCACACGCTGTCCGACCTTGCCGCTGTATGGAGCTGCCTGTTGCCATCGCTTCCAAGGGCGCTGCGAGAGGCGGTCAAGTTGCGGGCTCAAGCACTCATCAAGGCGGCGCCCCTCTGGCTGACCGAGGATTTCGTGCTGGGTGCCATTTGGCCAGTCACAGTGGCTGCATGCGATTGGCACCCACGCCCGTTCTTCGCGTCGTTGCGGGCACCGGCCGTCTGCCGTGTGACCGGTTCCGGCCTATGCTCGCATGGCCTCTGTCAGAAGCAGGAATCGCCCAAGGAGGGCGTGTTGGAGCTCCTGGAGCTCATGGCAGCAGGCCAGGCGCCGCCCTGTGCGCCGCTCGCGCTCGAATGTCTCGCGTGGGCTTGTGGCGCCCTCGGCCGCCAAGAGGCGGCGATGCGTGCGTGGAGGCGCGCGGCGGTCGCAGGCTCTCCCCGAGCGCAGCTGGACCTGAGCGTCCGGGAGTACCGACAGCGCACGGGCACCTACAGTGCCGAGGCAAGGCCACTCGCAGCCAAGCCCTTCCCACCTGCCTCGCCAGCGGAGCTACCTGCTGCCCAAACCGGTGGCTCCGCTGAGGCACTCCTGCGCGCCGTCGTGGTCAATCCGGCTCTCAAGTCCCTCGGAGTCGAAGGCCATTCGATCCAAGCACGGGCGCTCCTGCATTTGGGGCTGATGGCACTCGATGGCGACGGCACGGACCAAGACGACGCTGCTGCCCTTGAGCACCTTGAGAGGGCGTTGCGGGTTGCCAAGGCAGGCGAGGCCATGGTCGCTCTCGATTCCTCCGTACTCCCGTGCCGCGATCCGAGCGAGCACGAGTACGCGCGTCGGCTGTGCGAGCAGCTCTGCGAGGTCGCAAGGGATGCGCAAGAGATTCTCGAGAGTATGGATCGGTTCAGCTACTTTGCGAATGGGAGGCCGTGAACGAAGAAACGTAACGCATACGTCGACGAATCAATCGGCAACGAAACGCACACGTGTTTATCATTACTTCGTGAAAAGGAATTCATACCGCCCGGTTACCGCGGTGCCCCCGGTTTGCTTCCCGTCGCTTCACACTACGGTCGGCCCCATGCGTTGAGCTCTAGGGGCCCGAGCGTGCGGACTTCCTACCACCCTCTACCCGGCTCGGCTGAGCGAGGGTGTCCGTGACACTTCTCAGTCTGGTCTCAGTACCTCTCTTTCACGCTACTCTGGGCGGTGGGCTCCCGCCAAAGCCTGCGAGCCTCTCAATTCAAATGGGATCCCGCCAAAGCCTGCGAGCCTCTCAATTCAAACTGTGGGCTCCCGCCAAAGCGAGCCTCTCAATTCAAAGGTTGCGCAAGAGGCTCCTGGCCATCGTAGTCGGGCGAGGCGGAAGCGGTCGACGAGGCTGCGGCGAGGGCCGCCGCGGCCGCAGCCACGAGGGCGCGGGTGGTCCCTGGCTCCCACGCCGAATGACCCGAGTCGGGGATCACTTGTAGAGTCGCATGCGGCACACGCGCAGCGAGCTCGTATGCGGACGCTATGGGGCAGACGACGTCGTAGCGGCCGTGGACGATGGTGATCGGTACGCGTGCGAGGGTGCCCAGCTGGTCGAGCAGCCATCCGTCGTACTCAAAGAAGCCGCGCGCCCACATGTAGTGCAGGTGGACGCGCTGTTCACCGCCCGTGCCCTCCCAGGCCTCGACCGGCTGCGGATAGAGGTACGCGATCGCGTCTTCGTATTCGGCCCACCGCCTGGCGGCAGCACGCGCCAGCTCCGGATCCTTGCTCATCACGCGCTTGCGGTACGCCGAGACGAGGTCGTGCCGCTCCTCGGGCGAGACGAAATTGGCCATGGCCGCGTGCGCCTCCGGATGGAGCTGCGGAGTCGCGCTCTGATAGATAAAGTCGAGCTCGCTCTGCTTGACCAAAAAGATGCCTCGTAGGATGAGCTCCGTCACGCGCGCCGGGTGAGAGACGGCGTACGCGAGCGAGAGGGTACTCCCCCAGGAGCCTCCGAAGAGCTGCCAGGCCGACACGCTGAGCTTCTCGCGCAGTCGTTCCATGTCGGCCACCAGGTCGAACGTGGTGTTCTCGTCGAGGCAGCCGTCCGGCGTGGAGCGACCGCACCCTCGCTGGTCAAAGAGGATGATACGGTGCCGCGTAGGGTCGTGGAACCGCCGCTGCTTTGCGTTGCATCCAGCTCCGGGCCCTCCGTGCACGAATAGCACGGGCTTGCCTGATGGAGTGCCGCACTCCTCGTAGTAGATGCGGTGCACAGTGCCGCTAGCCGTGGTGACCTCGAGGTAGTCGGAGTTGTAAGGCTCTATGGCGGGCCAGAGGCACGCCATGGCCTGGGCCGTGCGGGACTCCGCCGACATCACCGGCGGCGGCGGAGTTTCAGCTGGCTGTGGTGGCGGCTTCTTCATCGATGCGGCCTTGGTGGTTGCAACCTCCTCCTCCTCCTCCTTGCAACGCTTCCAATCCGCAGCGTGGCGCGCCTCCTCATCCATAGTTCTCTGTGGCTGCGGCGTGGCGACGTGGACGTTGGCGTTCATTTGTGGCGCTTGCGGCTGGGCGTACTGAGGAGGCTGGGCGTATTGAGGCTGGGCGTACTGAGGCTGGGCGTACTGAGGAGGCTGGGCGTATTGTGGCTGGGCGTACTGAGGAGGCTGGGCGTAAAGAGGCTGTGCAAACTGCGGCTGAGCGACCGGCTGGGTGTAGACGGGCTGAGCGATCGGTGGTGCACCCCCGTAGACGGGCTGAGCGATCGGTGGTGCACCCCCGTAGATGGGCTGAGCGATCTGCGGTGCACCCCCGTAGACGGGCTGGGCAATTGCCTGAGCACCGTGCTGCAGCGGCTCGCCGATCGGCACGTGCGGATTCATTCTCGACGACGCTGGAGTCGCGCTGCTGCTGCTCCTGTGAAACACACATCCGGACCCCCAAGCACGGGGGCCGCTATCGCAATGGACGGAGGCGTGGCCGACACAGCCTGCTATTACACAGGCCGTTAATCGGCGGCGGGCGGGGGAAGGAGAGACCCTCCCCCCTAACGTAACCCAATAGTACCGATGGGGCCACTG
>Ga0180443_100411_pt1 | contig 27042 bp, 21 predicted proteins | sample ChrtobMetP5_32mM_FD_119753 | JGI IMG/M metagenome (GOLD analysis project Ga0180443, IMG submission 119753) | Chrysochromulina tobin associated microbial communities from unialgal haptophyte culture, Seattle, Washington, USA - P5_32mM MetaG | ecosystem: Host-associated > Algae > Haptophytes >... | reverse complement strand
CTCTCTCTCTCTCTCTCTCCCCGGATTACGCGCTGCTTGAACGCCTGTTCGAGCGCGCGTCCCCCGCTAACGCGCCGCTCGAACATCCTGTTCGAGCGCGCGACCCCGCTTACGCACTGCTCGCCCGCGCCTCCGCCTGCGCCTCGCTCCATATCGAAGTACTCCCTGCGGCCGGAGCCGCGTAGCCGCGTCACCGGTCCTACGTCAAAATCCAAAATAGACACGGAGTCAAAAACGAATTCCGCAAGGGCGTGCACGATGCCCGTCGTTCGTCGGGAGATCGGGAGATGATGGGAGGGATGATGGGTGGGCGGGAGATGGGGGTTGATCGTGCCACAGCAAACTGGTGATGGTGGAGGTGGTGATGGTGGATGCGTGATGAGGAGATGAGTATTAGATTTGATATATGGAGGGGGAGAGGGGGGTAGAGTGTTTTGAGGTGGTGGTGGATTTGGGGTTTAAAGGTCATATGGTATATTGTGTGTTTGATTTTGGCAAAATTTTTGCCCGGATCCGGGATCGAACCGGAGGCCTTTGGGTATCCCAGCAAGCTGTGACGGCCCTCGATGGAGGGAAAGGACTTATGGATCCAACGCTCTGACCAACTGAGCTATCCAGGCAGAGTTGACTTTTGTTTGGTGGTCTTCACCACATTATAATCAGTCGTTCTTTTGGCGGATCCCTTCTCGGATTATTTTCTTCATGCTCATCGCGCGTGGCGCGCTCGGCGCGAACGCCGCGCAAAACATCAACACCCGTTAACAGCAAAAGAGGCTCGTAGGGCCGAGCTCACCAAAGAATCTTGAGTCCCCCCCAGGGCGCTCGGAGAAAGTTTGAGCTCATCTCCGAGAAGTCTCTAATCGTCCAGGCCCCTGCCATGCGCAGGCGGCCACGCAGTCGGCTGCTCCTCATCGCCGCCGCCGTCCCATTCATCATCGCCACCGGCACCTCCACCACCTCCACCTCCTACGACTACGACGTCTTCGTCATCGGCGGCGGATCGGGTGGCCTGGCGTGCGCCAAGGAGGCGGCGAGGCTCGGAGCGCGCGTCGGGCTGTGCGACTTCGTGCGACCGTCGCCGCACGGCACGACTTGGGGCATCGGCGGCACGTGCGTAAACGTCGGCTGCATCCCAAAGAAACTAAGTGCGCCGCGCACCCAGTCAAGAGCAGCCTCTGCCACCGAGGGCGCCAGCCTCGGCCTCCACGCGGCTCCCGCGCCTTTGCCTTCACGGGGCTCACGCGCACCTCTCCTTCTCCCACCACACCTCTCCTCCTCCCTCCGTGCCTCTCCCCACCTCCTCCCCAGTGCACCGCGCGGCCCAGCTGCGTCAGATCCTCGAGGACGATGCCCCCACCTACGGCTACCAGCTCGACGGCCTCGACGGCTTCGCGACCGACGGCGTCGAGCACGACTGGCCCACGCTCGTCGGCGCGGTCCAGCAGCACGTCAAGTCTCTCAACTTCGGGTACCGCACGGCACTGAGCGATGCGGGCGTCACGTACGTGAACGCGCGGGGCACGCTCGCCGGCGGCCACAACGTCCACCTGGCGCCATCGAGTCCCAAGCAGCCAGCACGCACCGTGAGTGCCCGACACATCGTGCTAGCGGTGGGCGGCCGGCCACGCGTACCGGCGAGCCTCGCGCGCGCTGCCGAGGGCGGCGGGCGCGTGATCACCTCGGATGACCTCTTCTCACTCAAGGTGAGCGGTCATCGACGACCACCGATTGACCTCCGATTGACCTCCGATTGACCTCCGATTGACCTCCGATTGACCTCCGATTGACCTCCGATTGACCTCCGAATAACCTCCGATTGACCTCCGATTGACCTCCGATTGACCTCCGAATAACCTCCGATTGGCCACTGATCACTCCTCGGATCACACCTCGGATGGCCTCGTCTCGCGCAAGGTGCCGCCTGGGCGCACGCTCGTCATCGGCGGCGGTTACGTCGCGCTCGAATGCGCTGGCTTCCTGGCCTCCCTCGGCTTCGACGTCACCGTCCTCCTTCGCTCGGTCCCGTTGCGCGGCTTCGACCGCGAGTGTGCCGAGCGCGTGCTTGCGTCAGTGGAAGCCGCGGGTGCGACGATCGTTCGCGGCGCCGAGCCAATCGACGCGGAGGCAACGGCCGACGGGCGCACAGCGGTCCGATGGAGCACGCAGCCCGCCTCGACAGCGCCAGCGACAACGCCCGCCGCCGCGCCGCCGGAGCACGTCTTCGACACGGTGCTCGTCGCTACCGGACGCGACACCGAGTGCGCGGCTCTCCACCTCGAGGCCGTCGGCCTGAGCACCGACCCGCCTTGCATGCAAGTGCTCACCACGGCGCGCCTTGCCTGTTCCACAGGTGCGCGGCACTCCACCTCGAGGCCGTCGGCCTGAGCACCGACCCTCACGGCAAGCTCCCCACTACCTTGGAGACGAGCGCAGTCGACTTTGTCCACGCTGTCGGCGACATGGCGAGTGAAGCTCCCCACGGGCGGCCGGAGCTCACACCGGTCGCCATCCGGAGCGGCGTGCTGCTTGCGCGTCGGCTCTGCGGCGACCCCGAGCATGGCATCTCGTGCGCAGATCCCAATCTCGCGGCCTCGGCCATCTCGGGCGTGGCGCGCGCGGGCCTCGAGCCCCAGGCGGTCCCGACGGCGGTCTTCACACCCTCCGAGTACGCATGCGTTGGCCTCAGCGAGGAGGAGGCACGCACCGCCCTCGGGGATGCAAATCTCGAGGTGTATCTCGCGGAGGCGACGCCCCTCGAGCACGCGCCCGTCGACGGGCGCTCGGGACAGCGCCTCTTCGTCAAGCTGCTCTGCGACAAGGCGCGTGAGGAGCGGCTTGTCGGTGTGCACGTGGTGGGCGAGGGAGCGTCCGAGATCGTGCCCGGGTGCGAGCGAATGGCCCGCGGATCGCCCTGGGATATCACGGATGGTCCTCGGATGGCCCTCGGATGGCCTCGGATGGATCTCGGATGGCCCTTGGGTGGCCCTCGGATGGCCCTCACTCAAGGGCCGCTGAGTGGCCCTTGGGTGGCCCTCGGATGGCCCTCACTCAAGGGCCGCTGAGTGCCCTCCTATTGCATGCCCACGGCCTCTGATGGCCTCTGATTGCATCAGGTACGCGCTCGCGCTCCGTCTGGGGGTGACCAAGGCGCAGCTGGACAGCACGATCGGCATCCATCCCACCTGCGGCGAGGAGCTCACCACGATGCGTGTGACGCGGCGCTCGGGGGAGAGCCTGGCCAAGAAGGGCTGCTGAGGCTAAGCGCGCGGGGAGGCCGCCGGTGGTTGCGCGGGTGTCCACGTGGCACCACGGCATATGGGCGTGCGCTGTTGCGCGTGCCCTGTTGCCTAATTAGGCGCGTGCCCTGTTGCCGCTGCTGCCGCCGCGCTGCCGGCTCGAGAGCACGCGCGCGTCGAATCTCCCCTCTATCTCCCCTGCCACCCTCCGCCAGAGGCGCGTGCCTTTGGGATTGGGGGACTTGATTCGCGCGCGCTGCTGCCCTCCGCCCTCTCCGCCGCCTTCCCCTTGGCCTCCCCTTGGCCCTGCGCGCGCGGCGTCGATGGGAGAGAGAAACGGATGACGGCAGACGTCCAAACCGGTGCCAGCACGGCGCCCGGGCGGACTGCCTGAGAGGCCTCTCTCCCCAAAGCCGTGCGATCTCCAACAGCACGGTCGACGGTGGTGACTGACTGGTGTGCACGCATCAGGGGTTCCCCTTGCTGCTTGCACTGCCATTCGCCCGTGGCGTCCACGTGCGGAACAATGATTTTCTACATAAATATATATAATACGCTTGCCGCGCGTTACGACTGGACGTTACCACGCTAAAAAAACGGCATGACATGTAATTAATGACATGGCATGAAAAAAGGCCACAACCCGATCGCTAATTTGCCGTTCCATTCAAAAGTCGGACTTTAAAAGTGCCGCGCGCGCACGAGCGCGCTCGCGTGTCGCGCCCCCCCCCCCGCGGCGCCCGGGTCGTCGCGACGCGTGGCGCGGCATCATCGCGACTCGGCTCGAGTGATGTCTCGTGTTGTCTGAGTTAACCTGAGAATCCAGCACGGCGCGTCGGGTGAAATCCTACGGATGCGGTAGAACCGATGGTCTGGCGTATGGACCGCACGCCCACGTCACCTACTCCGGACTCCAGCGTCTGCACGCTCAGCGCTCACCTCCCCGGGACAGCGGCACGGCTCGGGTCGCGGCCCCCGGGCCAGCCCCGCCGCGCTGACCGCTGTCACTCACACACCTACCACCTACGCTACTTTACATATGTCGTGTACAGCTGAAGTTCCGGATCCGGTTCTTAGTTGTTAGTACTGAGTACGATAGACTGAGCTGTCCGCTACACGAGTCCACGAGCTCGATTCGAGCTCGACTCGCCTGTCGACTCATGTTCCGTCGCGGCTTGCAAATGCAGTTTGCACCACGTCCCACGATCTTGCTTCTTCGGCTCCAGCTCCAAAGCATGCTGCGAAGGCCAACGCCTCACCGGCTCGAGCCCAAGAACCGAGCCAAGGCGGCGCAGAGGCCGCCTTGGAGGAAATTCAACTGAACTTGCATCTGTATGCCTTCCTCGAGAGACGGCTTTATTCTTGCACGCCTAGCCGACTCCCCATCTTCCGGATCCGCTCGGTCGGTCGAAAGCTCGAACTCTAGCTTTGCGATCATGGACGAGGCCGCGGCAGACGCCGACGCCGCAGCTTGCCTGGACGCCAAGCACTGCGCGCGCCGCGTAGCCTCAGCCCAGAGTTGGAAGGCCGCAAACTCCTCTCCGTACGCCAAGTTGTTAAACGCCACCCGAATTGTGGCCAGCGCGTTCGACCGAGCGTTCACAAACTCTGTCCAACTCATCCATGCCTTCCTCTTAGCCGGCTGCAACAGCTTGAACACTGCCCATCGAAGGGCGGCCCTTTCCTCCATCAGCTCCACCCACGTGCCCCAGGCCCTGGCAAGCTCCCTGCCTCGCCACCGGACCGCGGCCTTACGGAGGGCCTGCTCCACTTTTTGGGTCGCCTTGGCGTTTTGCCGCAAGAGCGAAGCGCCTCCGGGCGAAGTCGGGGAGTCGGGTTCAAACAGCGCATCGATGGAGAGGAGGCGCCCATCACTCCCGGGCGAATCAGGATCAGCGGAAGCCTCAGCGGCCCCCGAAGGTTGTTCTGGCGCGGGTGTGGTCGCCGCCTTGGCCTTCCTTGTCGCGCTCGCCCGCATGCGCTGCGCCGCCTGCCGCTTCTGGAACCGCTCGTGCTCGGCTTCTTCAGCCGCCTTCTCGAGGCTCGATAACATCGTCTTGGCCTCCTCCATGTCCAGATAGCCTCCATGGTCCGCGTCGAACGTGTCGAAGACTGCGTCGATGTCCTCAATAGTCGTCGGGTGGGGCCCCTTCGAGTCCAGGCCGAGCTGCTGCACCGCCTTCCGGAACTCCATCTTCGACAGCTCGCCCGCGTGATCCCCCCGAGAGGTTGACCACTGCATCACCACCGTACTGGGCTTGATGCAGCGGCGTACGAGCAGCGCGCCCAGGCGCACATCGGCCTTTGAGTCGAGTTTTGTTGTCAGGTCATCAAGCTCGGCCTCGAGCTCATCCGCCCTCTTTGCCGTCTTCGCCGCGTCCATCGCCATCTCCGCGCGCCGGCGCAGGTCCTTGATCCTTTCCAACTCCGGATCGGGCGTGTCGCGCCACTTGGCCGCCTCGGCCCGGACCCTGATGAGCGCCGAGCGGAGCTCCTTGAGGTCGAGCACGCCGCCCTTGTCCTCGTCCCACAAATCGAAGAGCGAGTCGGCGTCAGCGGAGGATGCATTGAGCCCGAACTCGCGCAGGTTGAGTCGGAATTCGGCCTTGGCAAACTCGCCCTTCCCACGCTTGTCCCAGTCCTTGAGAATCTTCTTGACAATCTCGTCCGAAGCGAGCAGCATCAAGCCTAGCTGGATCTGGACACTTGGCTTTTTGTCCTTGAAACTTTTCTCAAGATCAGTTGCCTCGCGCAGTAGCGACGTGGCCAGCTCCTCCATATCCTGAGCACGATTTTTCTTGGGCGTGCCACCACCTCTTGGAGATCTCCTGGGGCTCGGCGCCGGAGGCGGAACATACGGCTGCGTGTGTATGGCTGGGCGAAAGCTCCACTTGGACTTGCCGCTCGGCGAGGGCCACAGCATCCTTGACTTATCGGGCGTCCATACGGCGCTTCGTGTGCTCATTGCGGCCGGTCAGATCGCGCGCGGCTAAGGCACGAGCAACAGAAGCGTGAGTGTGTCCAAAGTTCATTTTAGACTTTTCATCGGAGCAAACTTTGCTCATTCGCCTTGATAAAGAGCACACCAAATTTGGTGCAATCGTGCTAAATTTGGTGCCAACGGAACATGGTCGTTTCGCTTTCGCTCACAGTGCGCCGAGTCGACCTACAAACAAAGCCTCCGTCTCAACGACAGAGCTCGTTTCTCACGGTACGCGACCAATGGCCTTCGTACGACCCGGGACTTTGCTGCTCACGCACAGATTGCACATTGAAACAGAGCTGGTGAGCTGCTTCGGATTCTCTTTTCTAACTACTAGTACGAAAATCGAGCCTCACTCATCCACCACACCAGCCACGCCAAACCGACCGCCGCCGAGGAAGCCGCTGCTGTGACCCTGCGCCGAGTGCGTGAACCAAAACGCAAAGAGCTCAGCTGGACCATGCAAGTGGAAGCGCAGCCGAAGTGGCACGCCACAGAACTCGCTCCACCTGCCAGGGACCTCCACGAGCGTCGCGTCGAGCGGACCACTCAGCTGGGCTTCTGAGCGGTTCCGAAGGAGCGCAAAGTCGCCTGCACTGCCCTTGTGTGGGCCCAACACGTCGACGCGTAGGCGGGCGAGGCTCGAGCCAAGCACCACATTTAGAAAGAGACGGCTGCCGTTGAAGAGTAGTGGGCGCGTCGTCAGCAGGCCAGTCGCCACATCCGATGGCGAGCCATGGCGCGGCGCCGGTGGTCTCATGGATGCGAACCCGTCGCGACGAAGCCTGGCCACACCCGTGCCTTCATCGTAATGATCGTACACGCCCTCGGCGCTCTGTACTCCATGGTGCCCACTGGCCGCGCCATACCCAAAGTAGAACAGGAGCTCGTCACCCGAGGCCGACACAATAGGTGAGCCACTTGCGAGCTGCGCGTTCCCGAGCCCAAGCCAGTCCTGGCCGGCGCCCGCGCGAGGCCGCATGCGAGGGGGCAGCCGGATAAAGGGCTCCCTCGGCGGCGGCGGTCGAGCAATGTGGAAGCCGTCGCGCGAGAAGCCCAAGTGGATGGAATTGTTCTTGAGCTCGCCGCCGTTAGGCCTGAAGAGCATCGCGAGCCCGTGGAGGATGAGCGACTCGTAGGCTAGCCCATCCACGTTGTACACGTCACACTCGCCCTCGTGACAGTCGTGCCCATCGGGTCTGAACCAAGGCACGGGCTCTCCCGGCCGCCAGCCGGCGCATTGGAAGTACTGTTGAATGAAAGGGCGGTACGTGAGCCCTTGGCCCGCATCGCCGTGCGGCCGCTCCCAAAAGCGACGCGCGCGCAAGTGGCCGCTCGGCCCACCAGAGCAGAGATTCTCGCGTAGGCTGTAGACCCACATGGGCGGCCGACGCAACGGATTCAGGAAGAAGGTGCTTCGATCGGCCATGATCAGCTGCGAGACGTTGCGCTGCTTTCGCCACCGCAGCCCATCGGCGCTCACGTATGAGGCATACGGTCCGTAGCGCCTTCCACCCGTCATGAACTCCATCCGCAAGCCCACGAATCGTGGGGGCTCCGACAGAAAATCTCGCACCACATCGAACGCCTCGACGTGCTTCGTCTCGATGACGATATTCGTCTCGCGCCGATGCTCGCCATCCAGATGGCGATCTCCGTGCAGCCCGAGCTTCGGCTTGATGAAGCGCAGCCCGTCGCGCGAGAACGCAACGCAAGTGCGCCCTTCACTCCCTCGCCAGCCACAGCGGTACCAGAGGAGCAGCTTGCTGCCAGTCGGATCGATCAGCGATCCTGCTCCGAAAGGGCGTGCCGTGCGTCGCTGTCCACCCCCAGTTTCCCATGGGAGGCTTGGAACGAGCGCGTGCATGCTGTGAATGGTGGCCGTGTGCCACGCGCGCTCCACATTGCTAGCTGCAGTGTCGACGAGAAAGTCGTCGACAAACAGCTGGCGGCCACGGCCCAGGCAGATGACGGACGGAGCGGCACCAGAAGTCTCGTACGGTGGCGGCACGTAGCCTTGAGGTATCACAAAATCGTGATAGCTTCGCGCATTTGGCGGCCATGGTGAGGCAAGTGTGACACCGCTCGGCTGTTGCGTCGCACAGTGGGCCGACGACATTTGTGAGTGCGGGCGGGGGTTTGCCGAATTTCTGTAAACGGAACTTAAACGTTATGTCCCCGATCGAGAAGTAACGGCGGGCGAGGTGGGCGCGCGCCGAGCCCCCATTCACATGGCTGCTAGAATATGTGTCTCGAGCGGCAGCAGCCGCGACGCGGAGCCACCCCTTCCCAACATCAAGCGCGGCTCAGAGGTGGAGCATCCAGGGGGCGCGAGGCGCGATGGCGGCCTCGGCCACACAAACGTCATCGACGGCGGCGGCAGGCGCCAGTCGGTCTGCTTGGAGCGCCCCCACGAGTGCTTGTGCCACGTGGCGCGCCCGGAAAGGTGCCGGCGGGTCGAATAAGTCGCCATGCGTGCTGTAGTGAGCGTCGGGTTGTTGACGCGAAGCCTCTCAAGGGAGGTCACGCCCTGAGCGCCGTACCGGGCGCTTTGCTGGGCACCAGGCGACGAGGGCGGCAGCGGCGTGCTCACACGAAGGGTGGCGTGGGGCAGATCCGACGCGCCGCGCCACATGATGGCCTCGGCCCGCACGCGGTACCCTGCATAGTCGCGAAGCTCCTCCACCACCGCCTCCATGCGATCCCGCCGCTTGGCGAGCTGTTGCTCTTCCTGGGCAAGCAGGGCGTCGGACTCGACGACCGAGAGGTACCACGGCTGCTGCCAGTGCTTAAATCGGAGCTTGAGTGGCTCCTTGTTAAGCTCCTCGTCGGCGTGCTCGTCGGCGTGCTCGTCGGCCGGCGCAGGCAGTGGTGCAGGCAGAAGTGGTGCAGGCTGCAGCCTGGCAGGAAGTGGAGCACGCAGTGGCTCCGAGAGCTCGGACATGGGCGGCTCGTTCCACTCCACTTGACGGGTGGCCGACGACCTGTGCCATCGCTGCAGCCGAACGGCTGCACGCTCCACCTCCATCAACTCCGGGACTGTGCAGGCCGCCGAGTCCCACGAGAGTCGAGAAGTTCTGATCGTACCAACTCTGGCCACAAGTGCATCGAGACTCCGGTTCACAGCGCTCAGGTCTGCGCTGCGTAGGGCCGAACGGAGCTGCTCGCAATCATCTTGGACTCCTTGAATGGGCGAGAGGGGCCGGCTTAGCGTGGTGGGCGAACGTGGTGGTGCGGCTGCTGAATTCGCCGTACGGCGTGCACCCGGGCGTGCACGGCGTCGAGGCAGCGAGTCGCAGATGGCCCCCGCCTCTGCGGGGTCGAGGAACTGGACAAAGACCATCGAAGATGTCGCGTGTGCCCGCGCGGCTCGCTCAGAGTCGGGCGCGGTGCGAAACCTCTAAAAAGACACGAAGTAACGGTCGCCCTCAACGATTGCATGCTGACTTCATGCCTTCCAGCTCAAGAACACCCGGTACAGACCTGGTTCGTGCCCCGTCGCCCGACCTTGTGCTTTTGAGGGCGACAGGGCAACATATGATCATATGTTCATGTTCGGAGTGAGGGGGTAGAGTTTGTGGGTCGTCTTGGCAGGGCTGAGCGTCGCTGACCATTCCTGGGACCTACCTGGGACCTGCTTCAGTGTGTAAACCGTGTGGGGGTCGTACCCTAACGGAGTTCAAAAACGCATGGTATCCGGATATCTGCGCGGAAGTGCTACCGATACCGGTAGATGCCACGTCGCTCGTCGCGCGGACTCGTGAAAATCCAACGGGCGTGTCGGAGATCGCGCCGCCGCCGCCGCCGCCAGCGCGGACGCGCGGACTAGCATATGGTGCCTACCACATGCTCGCCGAGCTTTGCTGAAACTTTCACGCAGCACCCGCGCGGTCTTTGGGTGCTTGCCGTAACGGAGATATGGGAGCGCTTCTCATTCTACGGCGTGCGCGCGCTGCTGGTCCTCTACCTGACGAGCGGTGCCCTCGATCACGATCGCTTCAAAGATGTCGCAGGCGCTCGCGTGGTGTATTTTTTCTTCGGCAGGCCCGCCAATGAGGTTGAGGTGTATGCGCTCGCGTCGGCCATCAACGAATGGTACTCAGGCATGGCGTTCGTCACGCCGTTGTTTGGCGGCTGGATGGCTGACCGATGGCTCGGCATTCAGAACACGTGCATCCTCGGAGGCCTGATGATGACGCTGGCTCATTTTTGCATGGCCTTTGACTACTTCTTCCTGATCGGCCTCTCACTGCTCGTTCTAGGCAACGGCGCCTTCAAGCCGACCATCTCGGCACAGCTGAGCCACCTGTACGACGACCCGGAAATCGCGCCGCTGCGCGAGGGTGCGTTTGCGCTGTACTACATGGCCATCAATTTTGGCGCGCTGCTTGCCCCTCTGGCGTGCGGCTACCTGCAAGAGTACGTCAGCTTCCATGCGGGCTTTGGCGCCGCCGGCGTTGGCATGGTCTTCGGACTGATCATCTACGTGGCTCAGCTGCATCATCTACCCAAGGAGAAGGGTCATCTGCCCAAGAACGGCGGGTTCAGCAAGGCGCACGCCTCCGAAACCGACCTCATCAAGCCGCAAGCATCCGACGTCGACCTCAAACAAGTCACCGCCCATCGGCGCGACGCGGCCTCCAAGGAGATCCAAATTAGGGACGCGTTTGATCCCAAATATGGGCCGGGCTCGCCCTTGGAGCGCGGCGAGGCCCCACCGGACCATTGGGACGATCCGCAGTGTAAGCTGCCGCCTGGGATGGAGAAGCTACCCCCCGGCACCCTCTCCAAGGACCCTAAAGGCAAGCACGGCAGCCAGGAGATCTATTGGCCTGCCGACGGGCGCTGGCCGATGCGACGTATGCTCGCGCTCTCGGCCATCTGTGCGCTCGTGTTGCCGTATTGGGTCTGCTGGGAGCAGATGGCCAACATGGTGCCGCTCTATTATGAGACCTCGGTCGAGCGCACCGTCCTGGGGCGCACCATCCCCGCGGCAGCGCTGCAATGCATCTCGCCCATCTTCACAATCATCTTCCTCCCCTTCTTTTCGGCGCGATGGGCGCGGCAGGCCAAGTCAGGCACCGAGCAAAGCACTGCCGTGAAGCTTACGATCGGGGCGGCCTTTGATTCCCTCGGCTGGCTCGTGTTTGCACTGACCGCTGACCCGACCCGCGTGTCCGATCCTCTGCACGGCAAATACAAATGCTCCCTCCTCTGGCCCATCTTTGGCAACTTGCTGTACACCATCGGCCACATCCATGTCGGACCGGTCGGGCTGTCTCTTGTGACACGCTGTGCGCCGCCCGGCTCGCAGTCGCTTGCAGTCGGCTTGTGGTTCCTGTTTGGCGGCTTCTCAGGCCCGCTTGCCGGCTGGTTCGGCGCCCTTTACGCGCTGTGGACTCCCGCGTGGTTCTTTGGCGGCTTGGCGGCCATTGCCATGGCCAATGCCGCCGTTCTGCTCGCACTCACCAACTGCCTCGAGCGCATCGCCCGCGGCCACGAGGCCTTTTGAATGGCAACAGATTCGACTCGCGGAACTCGGAAGTTAATCGAAAGTGTGGTCGGATGAGTTCGTTCGTTCGTACACACAGTCTCGTGTTGGGGAGAGTCGATAGTCGGTATACCCCGCCGCCATACTGCATACAATCCGCGATCGAATACGGCCCGCCGGCCGCGGCCTACGCGCGTGTAGCGAGTTACGCCGCGCGCGTAGCCGCGACGCCCGACGGTACACACCGCGACGGTGAACGCATGGGTGAACACGGGCCGTATAACCGCGTCGCAGCGGCGGCCGGCGGTAAATTTTTAGGCATACGAATCGTCGCCTGTAGTTTCTGAAACGAGACGAGAGGTGTCAGACGTGAGCTGGAGTGCTGGACCATGCCGGCTTTTAAACAGAAATTTACCTGCCCATCATCCCACGCCAGCCTTTTTGCCACGGCCGCCGCCGCCAGACTTGCCACGGCCGCTCTGGCTGGCACCGTCGGCGGCCGACGGCGTCGCCGTTGGCGGCGCCTCCACGGCCACTGGCGGCTCGACCATCATCGGCGCGCTCACGGCATCAGGCGCCGAGACGGGCGCATCCACAGCCACGGGCACTGCCAGCGCCGCGGCGGGCACCGCCATCGCCTCGGCGGGCGCCGTACTGGCACCGAAAAGCGCGGCCACCTCCATCGGCACCGACCCTGGCACTGATACCGGCGCTGGGATCGGCACTGGCACTGGCACTGGCACTGGCACCGGCACCGGCACCACCACCTCCGCCGGCACCACCACCTCCGCCGGCACCGCCGCCGCCGCCGGCACCGCCACTGGCGCCTCGACCGCTGCCGCGGGCGCTGCCGTGGGCGCTGCCGTGGGCGCTGTCGTGAGCGCCGCCGTGGGCGCTGCCGCGGGCGCTGCGCCACCAGCAGCGCCACCACTGCCCGCCACAGCGCCACCACTGCCCCCACCCGCGCGATCCTTCTTGCCGCGATTGCGTGACGGCTTGGCGGTGGCATCGGAGGGCAAAGCAACCGCCGCTGCCGCAGCAGGTTCTAACGCAACGAGCGGCGCTTGAACAGGCGTGGGCAGGGGCGATGGCGGCGGTAGCGAGGCAAGTGGCAACTGTGCCAACTGTGGAAGTGGCAACTGTGAAAGTGGCGACTGTGAAAGTGGCAACTGTGCCGGCGGTGGCGGCGGTGGGCGCAACGCAGACGGTGGCGGCGGCGGCGGCGGCGAGGGAGGCAATGGCGACGGTGGCGGTGGCGGCGGCGGTGGCAACGAGGACGGTGGCGGCGGCGGCGAGGGAGGCAGTGGCGACGGTGGCGGTGGCAGCGGCGGTGGCAACGAGGACGGTGGCGGCGGCGGCGAAGGTGGCAGTGGCGAGGGTGGCGGCGGCGGTGGCGACGAACGCGGCGGTGGCGGTGGCGAGGGTGGCAGTGGTGAGGGTGGCGGAGGCGGCGGCGACGAGGACGGCGGCGGCGGAGGCGAGGGTGGCACCGGCGACGGTGGCGGCGGCGAGCGCCTCGTCCTCGGCGGCGGCGGCGGCGAGGCCTCTGCGGAGGGATCCCTCATCGCTTGCTCAGCCTCCAGCCGGGCCTCGTCAGCAGCGAGCTGCGCGGCACGCAACGCCTCCGCTGCCTTCGCCGCCTTCTCAGCGGCCTTGGTCGCTCTCAAATTCTTGCCGAGCAGCGGAGGCGGCGCAGCCTCGGGCGGCGGCGGCGGCGGAGGCGGCGGCGGAGGAGGTTTCTCTGTGAGTGGAGCCGGCGCAGTCCCTCGGGGAGCCTTACCGCCGCCACGACCGACGGCGCCGTTACGCTCACGAGAGTCCGCCGTGGCGGCGGTCGCAGCTGAGGCCGCTTCGGTGGCCGAGGCGTGGGCGGTGGGCGCGCGGTCCGAGACGGCCTGCGTGGCGGCCGTCAGGCCGCCATCGATTCGCCGGAGCGAGCCGTAGGCAGCACCTACCGTCGGAGGCACGTAGAGATACTCATCACTCTTCGGCAGCAGCAGCAGCGAAGATGAGGCCATCAGGATCAAGCCCACTACGGAGACGCCGATGACCGCGAAGAATGCCTGCAGCTGCACGAGGAAGGCGATCGTCGAGGCGGCTGTGCTGCTCGCTGCGGCTGGCGCGGCCTCGTCCCGGGCCATCTTCATGATCGCAGGTGCTGTTGGCTGCTTGTACGACCAGGGGAGGCGCGTCTTGCGACTCTTCTTACTTACGGGAGAAGTGACGACCATCGTCCAGTCCTCGTTGAAGAGTGGCTTCTCCTCCCATCCGGCCGGCAGCGGCTCCGTCTCGGGAGGCAACTTTTCCTCGCCGGCCAGTGCGAGCAGACGCGCGATGTCATCCGCCAGCGTCGGGTCGGGCGCCAGGACGCCTGGGGGAGGCATGAATGCGGGGCTCGCCAAGATAGGATGGGACAGCGTGGGTGGAGACCTGAATGCGGGGCTCGCCAGCGTTGACGACGACCCAGGCATCGATTTCGTTGCTAACGCTGGTGTCACATTCTTCGTGACCAACGATGGCGTCGGCTTCGTCAACAAAGCTGGCGAAGCTTCCGCTGCCGTAATGGGCTGGTCATCGATGCCGAGCTCCGCGAAGAGCGCGCTCCGCTGCGCATTGAGCTTCGACAAATCGGCGTCCATGGCGGGCGGCGGCGCGCTGCCGCCTCGCCGGCAGCTTACGAGGGGTGGAGCTAACACCGCTCTCTCTGGAACTGTGAACGTACAAGAGATTCCCCCCCCGCCGCCACTCGGGGACGACTGTTTGGGGTTGGAGCCTTTCGAAACTTTCGGCGGTCAGGGATGGCGAGAAATCGGAACTTCGGCCTGCACCTCGCCGTCTCGGCCTTGGCCATGACAACTGCACAGGCCTACGTTTTTGCTTCGTGCCGTGTTGCTCAGCCTCTTCCATCTCTGGCCGTAAGTTCTGGCCGTGCTTCAACGGTGGCAACGATGCTGCAGGCGCAGGACGAGGCGATCAGAAAAGCCGACAAACCGCGCGAAGACAGCAACGACGGCGATGCTGAGTTGGGCTCGGAGCTATTGAAGCGTCTCCAGAAGATGGAGGGTATCTGGTACTCGGACGACTTCTACGGTTCGCATGGGAGGGAGTGGGTGCAAATCTCTGCAACGCTTGTGGGTGCGGGGACGTCGTCGCTCGTCGCCGTGAAGGTTTCAGGTGACGCGAACGTGCCATCCGGTTACGAGACCTGGCGCACGCGCGGCCTACCCGATATGGGCGGCGCGAGCGTCCCCGCACAGATCCAGATACGCTCGGACGTGCGCGACCCAAACGGGTTCTCATGGATCCCGGGCGCGGTCATGCTTGTGGCCGATGACCAGATCGCGGTCACGGTGAGCCGAGCGCTTTTCAGCTTCACGGGTCACTTTTTCAAGCACACCATAGGCGAGGGCGAATGAGGATAGGACGAAGGTTTGGCACCGCCGAACCGCCCGTTTATGATTCCTAGCGGTCGGCTTTTATACGTATTTACGACAGCGGGGCCAGCGCAAGTCAGCGCGCGGTCGCTCGGCCTCGGGCGGCGGGTCTTTCTCCGTGTCTCCGTCGCGCGTCGGGCGGGGCCGCTCCGACAATGCACAGTCCAGTCACATCCTCTTGGATCTCGGCACGGCCTTAGAGATCCCACTTGGAGTGATCAAGAAACGGAGAGAGGAGACTCAGACTGAGGGCGGAGGCAGAGCGCGCCGCGTTAACGGCCGGACGTCCAGGCCGACCTGCTCTATGGACCAGGCACCATCCACCAATAAGCAATATGGCCGCCGACTCGTTTTTCGTTTTCGCGCTCGACCCGAAACTCGAGCGCTGAGAGCAAGACATTTTCAAGATTTCAACAGTTGGTGCCACGCGGGTGAGCAACTCAGACGGGAAGACGCGCAAGCTCAGTCCCCACAAACGTGTCTCCTCTGTCGGACTCGAAACGAAAATATCCGAATAGACTTTCGACCGATTTTATTCCAAAACGATTCGGCCTTTCGGCGTATCTCGGCCGTCCATGGCAGACGCCGAGGCGGCGGAGCTCAACGAGCTCGCCTCGCTGCTCAACACGGGCGGCAAGAGCATCCGTGGCGACCGTCGTCAGCAGCAGGAGGTTTTCCGAAAGTCCGATGCGCCGAACCGCTCGCGGATCCTGGCGATGCCCGTCGCAGAGGCAGTCAAGACGCTCGAGGAGTTTGTGGGGACTGCGCGCGTGGTCGAGGCGGTGTGCGGCCGCTGGTCAGCCCTCGTGCCGCGCGCGCGTCAGGCGGCGACCGATGCGGGCGCGCTGCCCGCCATCGTCGCCGGCATGAAGGCACACCTGAATGTCGGAATGGTGCAGGAGGCATGCTGCCTCGCGCTCGCCAACATCTGCTCGGGGACGGACGAGGAGGGCCTGAAGCGCAAGCAGATCGCCGCCGATGCGGGTGCACTGCCCCTCATTGTGCGCGCCATGATCGAGAATCTCTCGGTCAGCGGGGTGCAGTACGGCGGCGCCGCGGCGCTCGGCAACATCACAGCGATGGCGACGGCAGCGGCGGCGGACTCGTCGGGTCTGGCACGCAAGGCAAGCGCGGTGGAGGCGGGCGCGATCGGCGCGATCGTCGCGGGCATGCGCGCGCACCCGAGCTCCTCCGAGGTCCAGGAGAAGGGCGCCTTCGCCATCGGCAATCTCGCACGCTCCGTCGGCAAGGCAGGCCTCGAGGCGGACTCAGCCCTCAAAGACGCGTTCGAGCAGGGGCTCATACGTAAGCGGCTCGTGGCGGACGAGGGCGGGCTGGGCGTGCTCGTCGCCGCGATGAAGGAGCACCCATCTCACGCCGGCGTGCTCGAGTGGGGCGCCCGCGCCCTCTCCATCGTCAGTTATGAGATGCCTTCGCTGCGGGAGGCTGCCCTCGCTGCTGGGGCACGCCCTCAGTGGTTGTGTGGCATGGGGGAACTCATGGAAGGGCTCAAGGTGCATGCGACGCCCACCAAATCGGGGCGGGCCGCCTTCACCGGCTTCACCGGCCGCCCCACGGGCATGCATGGCGTGTCGCCCACGATCGCACCGCAAGGGACGATGCCGCAAAGCTCGCGGCCCGTGGCCGTTAGGTGAGCGTCGTACCGAGCGGTGGTCGCGTCGCACCGAGCGGCCCGTGGCCGTTAGGTGAGCGCACCGTCTTGGTCCCGCAGAGTCGTACCGAGCGGTGGTCGCGTCGGTACTGCGGCGGAAGTCGCGAAGTACCCTGAGGCCTGAGCGGTTGGTGCGTCCGCATGGAGCGGCACGCGCACATGCCGAACGAGTAACGACGATCGAAAGCAAGTTTGAAATCAGCTCGCGTCGTACAAGTATGATACCGGTACTGTACTGTAAGTGCAATTTTGCAAGGCCGACACGGGCCCTCAGGTTCGATGCCGCCTCGCAAGCGTGCCCGCGACGCATGCCGCGACGCCGAGCCCTCGTCTGCCGCTCAGCGTGCGCGACTCACCATTCCTTGCGGCGACGTGGCTTTTCGATGGGCCGAGCTGACAAAGATGTGGCGCGAGGGCACCTTCCTCGACTGCGTGGTGGTGGTTGAGGGGCGCGAGTTTAAGGCGCACCGAATCGTGCTCGCAGCCTCGTCGGCGTTTATGAAGAGCGCATTCTCGGTCGGCCTCGCGGAGACGACATCGGCGAGACTTGTGCTCGAGGACCTGGGCGCCTCGACCTTCGAGGCGCTCCTCACCTGGTGCTACGACGGCGAGGTTGCCATAGACGAGGATCGCCTGCACGATTTGCTCCGTGCGGCAGCGCGGCTGCAGGTACCGCCACTGCTTGAGGCATGCGAGAACCTCCTCGTTGCGCACCTTGCGCCCAATGAGGCGCTCGTCGTCTGGGAGCTCGGCGACCAGCACACGCTCCCAAGGCTGGTCGAGGCGGCCAAGGCTGCGGTGGCGGCGGCGTTCGCTGAGGTCGCGGCCACGGACGCCTTTGCCCGCCTCCCCGCCGCATGGCTCGAGGAGCTGCTCCAGAGCGACCACATCGTGGTGAAGAGCGAGCAAGAGGTGTTTCTCGGTTTGCAGCAATGGCACGCCGCGCAAGATCCAAAGCCCTCAGACGAGGCGCTCGGGCGGCTGCTCGGCTGCGTGCGCTGGGCGCTGCTCGACGAAGCTTTCCTTACCGGTACGGTCAACTCGTCTCGACTGTTTGCGACGGCGGAGCATGCGATGATCATGGCGGCGGCGTTACAGCAGGCTCTCTTTCGCTCCAAGCCGCGCGCACGGAGGGGTTGCGGGGTTGCATGCGTCTTCTCGTCTGCCTTTGACACCAACGGTGCGCTCTACCACATTGCAACCCAAGGGGGCGCGCGGCCGTATCGGAACCCGCACATAGCTGGCGATGTGGTCGTGTCGAGCTCCAAATCAGAGGCAAAATTTCGCGCCAGCGTGCTCGTCGATCATATCAGCGAACCATGTCAAAACTACATTTATTGCATGGGAAACTCGGACTCGTGGATGGCTGTCGACTTGGGCGAGGGCCGCTCGCTTCGCTTGGACCACTACTGCCTCCGCTCGGACAACCACGCGACGTTCAAGCTTCGCAGCTGGATTCTGCAGGGAACGAACGATGGCGTGGAGTGGACGACGCTGCGGCAGCACGTCGACGACCAGTCGCTTGGGGATACACCGATGAGCACTGCGGCGTGGCCAGTCGAGGGATGCGATGTCGCGTACCGCTACTTCCGTATAATCAAGACCGGACCAAATAGCACCCACGTACGCAACTTGGATTACCTGATGTGTGCAGGCATTGAGCTGTATGGACAGCTGATGCAGCTGGCTATGTGAGGAAACAGTCAAGATCCTTGCGCTCGGCTAATTTCGTCACCAACAACATCCTTGAACAAATCGGCGCTGCGCGCGCGCGCACCCGACCCGAACCTACGTGTGCGCGTGCGTGTGCAAATCGGGCATTGCGCCTCCACTCGGGCCTCGATGAGTACCTTAGTAGTACAGAGGTCCGTGCTACGTAGCGACTAGCGAGCGCCTGTCGAGTATGTGCAGTGTCGAGCGGTTCTCGTGCGTTCGTGCGGCGTGTCGTCTGTCGCCGTGTGTCTCCGGTGTCGCTAAGCGAACCATAACACCTAAAACAACGCAGTGTGTCCGTCAGAATTATACAGCGAATCAGCGAAAGACCTCCCTCCGCTAACTGTCTCCGAGTCACTGTCTGACGACTGTCTGCCCCGGACTGTACGGCTACACTGGACGCGGTTAGTTCGCTGCGCAGCTTTTTACGACCGATGCTGGGGCCTGGGCGCGGCGACGGCACGTGCAAAGCCACAGGCCGCTGGCGACCCCGTCTCAAGCGCCTGCGGCGATGCCGATGGTCCGGCGGTGTAGGAGGTTGGAGAGGCTGTCGTGCTGAGCGAGGGCGTCTTGCCACTCAGCACACCCGCCGTCGCCACCGAGCGCGGCGCCACCGAAGTGCCCGTCACGGCGCCTTGGGGCAGCCCATTCGGCGAGGCGCCTCCCGCGGGCAGCCGGAGCGGCGAGCGCATGGTGCCCGCGACGGCGCCGAGCGCTGTGCCGGGCAGCCGGCCAAGTCGCTTGACTTCGCGTAAGAGCGCCGGGAGTGACGAACCTGTCGCATAGTGGGAGTGACGAACCTGTCAGTGGGAGTGACGAACCTGTCGCATAGTAGGCAGCGCCGGGAGTGACGAACCTGTCGCATAGTAGGCAGCGAGTGCATCGCGGAATCCACCGCCGTAGATTCGGTCGGAATTGTGCAGCATGCCGCTGACACGAGCCTCACGATCCTTGGACGACTCCGCGCCCGTCTCGGCGCCGCGGAGGGCCTTTCCCCACAGCTCTCCCTCGGTTCCCCACAGCTCTCCCTCGGTGAGCCACAGGTACGCGAGCAGCTCGCATAGACCCTCGGCCAGCGCGGGCGCGAGTCGCGTGCCGAAGCCCTCGTCGAGATGCAAGCTCACATGGCCGAGCTCGTGTGAGATCGTGGACGCGCATAGGGCGGCCGGTAAGCCGGTGAGCACGCACACGGCGTCGATGGATCGAAAACTCCTCTCCCGTACCAGCGGCGGCGGTTGGTGTAACGGCTGGCGTGGCGGCCCTCCGCACGGCTGGCACTCCGTGATCATCTCGCGCAGCTCGCGCGCACAGGTGAGACCGAGCGGGCAGTGGAAGGCCTGGTGGGCGGAGCGATGGTCCGAGTTGCGCGTGAGCAGCTCCGAGCGGGAGCACAGGATGAGATTGATCGACGCCGCAGCCGGCAGCGGCAAGCCAAGACTGAGGAGGAAGGCATGCACACGCGCGAGCAGCCGTTGCGCGTCGGAGAGGTTGTGGACGGCAGTGCGCGCGCAGGCGGCGCACGCGGAGCGCCCGTCCGCGAGGTCGATGCCGCCGCCCCCCCGTCCGCTCCCCCGGCCAACCAGCCGGCCGCACCCATGGCACGCGGGTAGCTCGCTACTATGGCTCGGGCAGTACACGTCGCCCGTCGGTGCAGTGACCCACGATAGCAGCCGCGCCTGGCAGAGCACGCACTGCTGGCCGAAGGCACGCTTGAAGTCAGCCTCGCAATAGTGGGCGCCGTCCCGCTCGTAGTGCCCCCCACTCGCTTGCAGCTGCTTGCCGCACGCTGCGCACTTGAAGCACGCTGGGTGCAGCCGACCCGCCTGGCCGTGGAGCTTGATAAAGTGGCTGCCGGGCTCTAGGGGCAGCTGGCACGCGGCGCAACGCGGCGCAAAGGCGTGGGTGTGGCACGAGACGCAGTACGCTTTGCCCGCCTCTGTCACGTGCTTCGCACCCTCGCCCAGCGAAGTGCCGCAAGTACAGCACCGGAAGCACGCCGCGTGCAACCGCTTGGTGCCATACAGCACGATGCGCTCCTTGGGCAGGAAAGGCTTTCTGCAGCCGCCGCAGCGCTCCGCAAAGTTGTTGGTCCAGCATGCGCCGCAGTAAGGCAAGTCGTTCTTGACGTGCACGCTCACCGGCGCGCCACTCGGCCCTTCGGCGAGCGAACAAGAGCACGTCGTGCACACGAAGCAATGCGCGTGATAGCGGTGCGACTGCGCCCCGAGCGAGATGATCGCTGAGCCTGGCGCGATATGTTGCCTGCAATGCACGCAGCTCAGCGGAGGACCGGCGTGTCCTGGTGGTATCGCATGCATTTCTTATTTCTTGAGAAAGGGTCAGTTGAATCGACACTTATTTCTATCACAGAAGAAACAGGTGTGAACAGGCGAACGGGTTAAGGATGTTGTGGGGAAGGAGCAGTCATCCGGAACCATTGATCAGGTGTGGGTCGCGCCCGCGACATCAAGTATTTCAGGCTGGGCGACGCTGGGTACCCCCTCTCGCCACGTGTATACGCTGCCATTTGGCGTGTGTTTTTACTTACATACTTACTTGCAACCGCGCAACCGCAGGCAGTACTCTGACTCCATCACAATTCAATTGGTCGTGTGACGAGTTGCAATGGCATTGAAGCCTACCTTTCCAGCCGCGCCGGTAGCGATGTGCATTCTCCGCATCCGGACAGGCGCCCATAGGAGCCAGAGGATCTGCGACATGCGTATCGACGAGTTCGTACTTCACTATGCCGCCCTCTTTGTGCGTCGGGAACTGGATGGAGTCGTAACCTCTCTCGCGGCCTTGCTTAATCAGGCACTCCGTGATCTTGGAGTTGGACAGGCAGCAGCTGCAGCCGATCTCGCGCGCGTCTTGATGACTCGAAAGGGCGACCGTCTTGCCGATGTTGAAGAAGATGCCGCTCCCCGGAGCCAGGTAGTGCCACATCCCGTGCCACATTCCGCGCTTGAACCAGGCGAAGTCCCTACGATGCATGACCTCGACCACAGACCCATTCGGCAAGCCGCGGCTGATGAGCGCGTGCTCATTCCCACTCCACCCCGCGTCACAAACGGGGTGGAGGCAGCGGAAGATGTCTAGGCTGGCGATGTCGAGACGTCCATTAGACGGGTTTGTGGGCGGATCGCCACCCCATAAGCGGAAGAGCTCCTGCGCATTCGTGCGGCAACAACAGGACTAGAAATAAGCCCACGAATCAGTGCTAGTCACATGCATGGACGCGCGGCGCGCACGTGTCTCGCGGTGGCGGCACGGGCACATGCACGCGAAACGAAGTCATTCTATAGTGATAGGCGTATTACTCCAAAGATGAGGGGAGCGCCGTACGGCCGGATGATCTTCGATGCTCTCTCCACTAACTCCACTCTCTGAAACGGCTGCACTCGTATCACCAACGAGGCCTTGATGTCAGGCGGTAGCAGACGCGCATGAAAGAAGCCCAACTCAGACAGCGAGAACGGGAAGCGCATTGTCGCAATGCCATAGACATGATCAAAGTATCCGCCCCACACGGAAGCCTCAAGATCAGCGGCAGAGGCAAAGGTCTCATTCCACTGCAGCGGCATGAGTCTTGTCAAGTTCGCTGCAAGCAGTCGCATGGCACTGTCGTGCATGACATCACGAATTACGTCTCTCGTGATGTCAGCCTCTGCAACGGGCGACGTCACGTTGCTTGGCAAAGCTGCGAGGCAGACTAAGCACCCCAGCATCAAGTCTCTTGCGCGCGTGACCGTCCTGGGTCGATCATCGTGAACCCAAACACCGAAGGAGCCGGGACAGTAACACACAGTAACCCCCACAGGCGGCATGCATTAGGCATGCATGCATGTGGGATTCGGGAGATTGATTTGTAATTGATTTGGAACGTTAGCTCTTGACCCCTTGCGATATCCATGCCAAGCTGCGCAGAGCAAAGCGCAGAGCTCTGTCTCGCCAACGAGCGCGGCTGCACGCACGTACACGGGCCTCGCGTGACGCCAAGCAGAGCTTGCGGCAGGGCGCACGAGCTCGGAGGGCGTGCGCCGGAGGCCTTCGAGCCGCTTGTAAAGGCGGCGATCGTCCTCGTTCTCGGGTTCCACCGCTCTGACGTGCGGCCGAGCTTTCGCGACCCGCGTGCATCCTACATTGACTCCACGCACCTACTGTTGCGCTGCATCCTCAGCCTGCGGCGCGTGAGCACAGCACTGCCAATCCACCTGCTCGTTTCGGGTGAACGTGACGGTGAGCGGGAGGCGGTCATTGCGCGTCAGGGCGTGCAAATCGACCAGATGCCGTCGATGCCGGCGGCGCCAGCATGGTCGAGCGCGTGGATGCGCGGCACGTTCAACAAATTCTCCGCGCTCGCGCTCACGCAGTACCGTCGCGTCATCCTCCTCGATAGCGACTGCATCGTCGTGCGCAACATCGATCACCTGAGCGGAGCACCGCCGCCACTCGCGGCCTACTTCCACTTCGACCTCGGCTCCACGTGCCCACAGGCGCGCGCGGGGAGCTGCGCGCGCGGCGTGCTCAACAGCGGCGTGCTCGCGCTGCAGCCCGACACGGCGCGCCTCGAGAGCGCACACCGGCTCTTCGCGACCAACGCGACCGTGGACCATAGCGAGGGGGTGTGGGAAAGTTCCGACCAGGTGTGTGGTGCCGCCGCTCTAACCGCCGCTCGGCCGCTGGCTCGCCGCTCGCTCGCGCCTTGAGGATGGTAGGAGGGGCTGCCTGTCTGCTGAATGAACCCCTGGAGGCGATCGAAGGGGGCGATTGTAAGGGCGATTGAGGAGGCGATGAATCCAGCTAGATGAATCGAATCGACTGCCTGCCTCCGACTGCCTGCCTCCGACTGCCTGCCTCCGACTGCCTGCCTCCGACTGCCTTACGACTGCCTGCCTCCGACTGCCTGCCTCCGACTGCCTGCCTCCGACTCCCGCGCTCGGCACAGCGCCTATGGCATGCATTGTATCCGCGGGTGCATGAGCTGCCGTTTGGGTACAATGCCAACGCGGACGCGAACATGAGCGCGTCGAGCTGGGCGGCGGTCTACGTGCTGCATGATCTCGTGGTCCAGCGCAAGCGTGGCTGGCGTGGCACCGGGCATGAGGCGCTCGTGGCCAACCTGACGCGCGAAGCGCATGCGGCCTTTCGAGTTTCGATTTCGAGTCGGCGGGAGGCGCCGCGGGCCACCTGGGCGCGAGCGGCGCCGGAACCGCGTTAGAGCGTAAAACGATCAGGCCGTCGGCGCGAATAAAACGAAAAACCAAAACGAAACCCGAGCGCTACACAAATGCCATGCGACATGTAACGTCACCGTAGCACCTGTGTCACAACCTGCCACCCTCCTGTGCACGACCCCAGCACCTGCCTCCTGACCTCTGAACGCCTCCACGCAGGCCTCAGGCGCTTGCGTTCGGCGAGCAAAAGCCCCGCCTGATCAGCACGGCACGCGGCCAGCCGCCTCCTCTCCGTTGCATGCGTCGCCCGTCTCGGCGCGTCGCCAGCCGCCACCGCTCTCCGCCGCACGCGCCCCAGCCTCCGGCACGCACGCTGGCACTGGCACCGAAATAGCTTGCCTGCTCCTGCACGCGCCCTTTGCGCCCTCAGAGCGCGCCGAGCGCCCTCCCGAGCGCCCTCAGTTGGCCATCGCGGACGTCGGTGTGGGCATGAGGCGCGCCCGCTTCGGCGCCGCCTCCACCGTCTCCGGATCGCTCGCGGTCGTCGGCACGGGCGCACACGCAGCCACCGGCGCGCAGCCGCTCCCGTCGTCCGCACCCGTTGGGGTATTCGTCAGCGGAACTAGGATCGCCTTCTTGCGGCCGGAGGCGCCGCCGACAACACCCAGGCAAGTGACAGGCATCGTCGCCGATGGCGGCGCGAAGCCCTGCGACGAGCCCGCCACGGCGCTCCCGCCCGCCACGGCGCTACCGCCCGCCACGGCGCTACCGCCCGCCACGGCGCTCCCGCCCGCTGCCGCTGCACCAAAGCCGATGGTGGTGCTCGCCACAGCGCCAAAGCCGATGGTGGTGCTCTCGACGACACCTTCGACGCCGCTGCCCACTCGCTGCTTGCCGCCGCCGCCGCTCACCGTGTACTCCTCCACCTTGGCCCGCACCTCCGCCAACACCTCAGCGAGCTCCGCGGCCTCGTCTGCGCTCGAAGAGGCCGCCTGTCGTTTCTCAAGCACCTGCGCCGACAGAGTGTAGTGCTCGGCCGCCAGGGCCTGGCAGCGCGCGACGGTGGCGTGCGGGGCCTCGGTGCGAGGCGGCGCGTCCGCCGCCTCCGGCGTCGTCAGCGCGTGCTGCGCGTCCTGGAGCTGCGCCGCCGCGGCAGTGGCTAGCTGGTAGTGCAAGTGAGCGATCTGTCTGTCGTCGGCTGGGAGGCGCGCCTTCTTGAGGTCGAGCGCTTGGCGGATCTCGCCGATGGCCTGCTCCCACATCTCGTTCTCCATCGACACCTCCGCGAGCAGCTCGAACACGTCGGCGAGGGCGAGCTCATGGCCGCCGTGCTTCTCGTACACGAGCCGAGCGACCTCGAGGCATTGGAACGAGAGCTCAAGGTCATCGCTCTCGTCGCCTGGGCCGTCCGCAGCGTCGCCCTCCCCATCGCTGTCCACAGCTTCATCCTCCGCAGCGTCCTCGTCTTCGTCCGCAGGAGCAGCGTCCTCCTCTTTCTTGAGCGCGCCTCCGAACGGGTCGCCCTCGAGCTGCGCTTTCTGCAGCAGCGCCTTTGCGTATGCAACGTAGGCGGGGGCGGCCTGGACGCTGTGCTCGCCGTGTTCGGCAATCTTCTCCTCGAGAGTTTTGATGAGCGCCTCGATCTGCGTGTCCAGTTGCTCCGCTGCCGTCGCCGTAGCCATCGCCATCGTCACCCTGTCACACCGACAAACGCCCCTTCGTCCGCGCGTTCGCGCCACCGCGTGGCGGCTGTGAAGGTGATCGGTTTTCCGCGACAGCAAGTCACGGTCGCCCCGCGATCACCACCACACCACCGTCTCTCAAAGTACATGTAGTCGTACTGTACGGCTCTTCTTACGCTGCCATGCACGTCACACAACGTCGTTCTTCGCAGCCAGGTGCATGGCCCAGCATGAACCATGATGGCCAGGTGGAGGTATGGGCGCACAGTAGAAAGCCTCGTCAATGCTCCAAATGGTTAACGCAAACACCGCTCATGGTGTGCTCGCACCACTCACTGGTATGGATCCCCGGGAAACAACTGATTGAGTACAACTACCTCCGTCGTCGCCGCACTCCGCGTCGCCGCTTCAGCCGGCCTCTGCCGCCTGCGCCGAGCTCCTTGCCCAGCGCGTGCTTCAATGCCTTCCTAGCCGTTGTGCCGGCAATCTCGCCCTTGGGATCATGCTCGAGGCCCCACTGAGGCATGTTGCCGCGCAGCGAGCGGTGGCGCGTATACGAGCCGTCGGTGGCGAGCGCATAGCCGTACAGGTAGGTGCCGTACTCATCAAAGTCAAGGGGCCAGACGAGCGGCAATCCCTGCAGCAGCTGCTGCTTCGTCGCCCAGCAGCCGCCCGGCTTGAAGTTGCGCTGCATCGGATAGTGAAGCGATTCTTCCATGAACTTGCGCCGGCCACCGTTATGGTCACCTAGATTGCGCGGCAGCACAAAGTCACGATAGTAGGCGGTGCTTGCAATGTGCGGCGCGTCGCTCCAGCCGCACGTGCGCGTGAGCGGCACGCGCAGCCCCGGAAGCGTCACGTTGGCCACCACGCCGTCAAAGCCACGCGCGGGCGCATTCGGCCTCATGTTGAGGCGTACGTGCTTGATGATCGGCAGCACGAGCATCGAGCTGAGTAGCCCAGGCGCGTCGAAGGGGCGCACGAGCTGGTAGTCGTGCTGCAGGCTGAAGAGGAAGGTAGTATTCACGTGCGCAACCGCCGCCGCGAGGTTGTGCGCCGCGAACCGGAACCGATCGCTCTCGTACACAGCACTGCGCACGAAGGCCGGGTCGCTCGCGCTCAGCTGGCGCACCCTCCGCTTGAACTCGACGTAGTCGCGCACGCGCTGCTCCGGCAGCGACGACTGCGGGCCGTCGAACTGGATGATCTTGGCGCACTGGGGCAGGCCGGGCACGATCGCGAGCGACCGGAAACCCGCGTGCAGCGTCGTGGTGTCGGGGTTCGACGGCACTGGGCTTGAGGACACGATGATGGTCAGCAGCCTCGTCCAGCTGTGAAGATCGTCATGGCTGGTCTGTAGGCGTCGCATGCGGCGCGCAGTGGCCGCTTCTCGGGCTCGCGATGTCGCTTACCCGCGGCGCGATTGGAGCATGCATAGGAAATCGGCTCGGGACGGCGCTTAAGGTAGTCCGCTCGCACTCATTAGGGTAATTTTGGAAATCAGCCCTACATAAATCAATGAGTCCCAAGGCCCCCGGGGCGGGGGAGGATGGGGAAAGAATGGACAACGGTGAAGCCAAACAGTGAAAATAAGCTGGTTCGAGTCTCAGGGGGCACTTCCCGCGCTTGCTTTTTTAGGCGAAATTAGGGTTTT
>Ga0180443_100404_pt1 | contig 27348 bp, 15 predicted proteins | sample ChrtobMetP5_32mM_FD_119753 | JGI IMG/M metagenome (GOLD analysis project Ga0180443, IMG submission 119753) | Chrysochromulina tobin associated microbial communities from unialgal haptophyte culture, Seattle, Washington, USA - P5_32mM MetaG | ecosystem: Host-associated > Algae > Haptophytes >... | reverse complement strand
GGGACACACACGGGACACACGGACACACGGATCACACAAACGAACCTCACATCAGCCATCCAGACCCACCAACGCACGACCCCGGTGACGACCCCAGAGGCAGAGCCGACCGACCCACGGCCGGTACGTGCTGAGGTCCGAGTGCGTGCGTCGGTGAGTCGGTTCGGTTCTGAGGTTGTTTTGTGTGATCCGTGTGTCCCGGCACCCCCGGTGATTTTGTGAACCGAAACTTGCTGTTTCGTCACATTCGTCAACGAATGGGACAAGGACTCAGGATGAGAGCGCGACTCGTTCTCGTCGCGCTGGCAGCCCACTCGGTTGCGGCACTGCGTGCCACTGGGCACGATTTTTATGGGCGACGAGCACGTCTTGAGCCCGCACGCATGAGCGTGGCTCCTCTAAAAGCCGCGGACGAAGTGATTATCTCGAGATGCCTTCGCCTCGCCAACCACGGAGCTGCGCTCGCATCACTGGCCTACTTTGGTCTGGTGTCCAGCACCATGCAGCTTCCGAATGCACGCATGCCGATGGCCACGCTCGCTTCAGTCATCACACGCTGCGTGGGCCCAACGACGAATGCGCAGTTTGCCGATTTCTTCTCGACGCTTGTGACGCCGGCTCCATTCGTCTTCCTCATCTGGCCAACGATCGCCGCACTGCAGCTGATAACGGTCGTCGTCTCCATCTTGCGGCCGTCGCTCGAGGGGCCTGGGCCCAATAATTCCTTGGAGGCGCTGAACACGATCGCAAGAGGCCCGTCGCTCACCCAAACCGAGCTCGCCTCACTCTCGCTGGCCAACGTGGCCGCAACCAGTTGGCTCTTCGTATCATCCAGCTCGCTGCCGGGCGCCTTGCCGCTCGCTAGCTTCCTCTTTCTCCCGCTCGTGCCCATGTTCGCCGGATATCCTCTTCGCTCGTCGACCAGCACGACGCCACCGCTCTATCGGCCAGTCTTCCAAATCTTCTCCTCCTTCACCACAGTTGCGTCATGCCTCGCCTTTGCGGTCGAGCTGCAGTATGGCGGACGCGTCCCTTTTTTCGCTGGCCGGAAAGAGCTGTGCGCGTGCGTCTTCCTCTCGCTGCTAGGCGGGCTCATCTCGCTGCCCAAGCGCTCGCTCGCTCGCCGCGCGGTCACCTCCCTCGCGCTCTCTGGCGTCGTCGCACGCCGATTCGCCGCCGGAGTCGCAGCTCCGGCGCTGATGCTCTCCCCAAGCTTCCTCGGCGCGGTCGCCCTACTGGCGTGGTCGTTGGCGAAACTGGTGTCCACGGAATAGAGGCCTGTTCGAAGCACCTTCAGCGGCTCTACGGAGACCACTGTGCCGACCTTGCAGTCCTCGCCGTGGTCGCGGCACACAAAGCGCGTCATTGAGCTTGATTAAATCTGGGTGCTTTGGAGGGCGTGTGTGTGTTTCTCCAAACTCTATGAAAGTTTATTTTCCAAATTTGGGAGCCGGGAACTTGAAAGTTTGTAGCCTTACCCCTCCCTGGCACGCAGAAAAGAGGGGGTTTATATTACAGAGGGTCATCAGCTTACAGCTACTTCGAGGTTAGCGGCGATCGAGCTATCGGCGAGATTTTGACAACGCGGGCGGGTGAGCGGGTGTTGCGGTTTCCGCCTCGCTCAGGTAGTTTTCAGGTAATTAACCCCGCCCGACCCGCTCGTCGATGTTGTTGTCTGTGAAAACATTGGCTGTGAAAAGTGATTTTCCCTACAAAATCTCATCATGAAAAGTTGATTTCCCAAAAATTTGGGAGACGGAAAATTTGAAAGTTGTCCACTTCGCTCCCCCTTCGCCATGCACTCTGATACGAGGGGTCTTCCACAGAGGGTCATCAGCTACTTTGAAGTCCTCGGCGATCGAGTTTACGCGGGGAGAGGGCGTTGCGGTTACCGCCTCGCTCTACATGCTCAGGTAGTTACCCGCCCGACCCAGGGGAGGGCGTTGCGGTTTCCGCTACGCTCAGGTAGTTAACCCCGCCCGACCCGCTCGTCGACGCGTGGTCGCGTGCATCGTTGTCTGTTTAAACACTGTTGTGAAGTGAAGTTGTCGAGACACACAATAGAGTCGAGAGTGAGCGAGAGTAATATCCTCCGCGCCCGGATCGACCTAAGTTTTTGCCAATTTGCCGTTATTGTTTGGGACAAGCGGCCAAAGCGCGCCGAGGAGAAACCAACACGACAGCAGATCAACAACATATTTTGAGTATTATGCATTAGGCCCTCAGCATGCGCGTGCGCGAGCGGGAGAGCGCCTTCTTGCAAAACGGGCACTTAAGCTCGATGGCCACCAGCCCGCTCGTCGACTCCACCAGCCTGCCATCGTCAGGATCGTCCGGGGTGAGCCAGCGCCCAAGGCAGCCAAAGTGTGCCGTCTGCCCGCAGCACGGGGTGTATCCCCAACCGCCGTCGGGTTCGGACGGGTCTGGTCGATCGCGCGCCGTGCCGATCAAGGTCACTTCCCCACCCAAGCAGCAGCCGAAGCAAGGACCCTCCTCCTCCAATTCCACCTCCATCTCCACCTCATCCAACTCCTCATTGTACTTGCCAGCATGCTCCACGTCGAAGCTGGAAGAAGCGCCTTGCATGCGAGCCGATCGGCTGTCCAGCCAGCAGCCACTGAGAAGGCCCGCCTCTGTGACTGAGGCTGACAGGGCCACAGCGAGCTGCATCCCCCCCTCATCCTCGTACCAGTCATCGGCCTCCTGTGGGCGCTTGCGGCTGCTGCCGCTCGAGCGCTGTGGCTTTGATGGGAGCACGGCAGGAGCCAGGCGCGCTGCTTGCAGACCAGAGTCCACGGCGACCTGACGGCGCATGTCCCGCCGCCGGACGCACTCAAGGTCGTCACACAGGTGCTCTGGCACATTGTGGCTGCAATAGCCGTGGGAGCTTGTGCTCATGTGTCTCTTGAGGCTGCTTGACTGCGTGAAGCGCTTGCTGCAGCCCTCGTGGTTGCAGGCGTACGGCCGCTCGCCCGTGTGCATGCGCTTGTGCTTGTGCGTCGTGAGGTTACTTGAATGCGTGAAGCGCTTGCCGCAATCTTCGTGGGCGACCAGCCGTATGCCTGCGACCATCACCTTCTTGGATACCTCCTTGACAGTTGGCGTCTTGGGTGCTGTGCGCTCCCGTGCTGCTTCGTCCACCTTTTCTGTCAAAATGCGTGCCCGCTTAGGATTTGCCTCCTCGTCATCCTCCTTGTCCTCCTTGTCCTCCTTGTCCTCCTCGTCCTCCTCGTCCTCCTTGTCCTCCTCACTCCCGACCCCGTCGTCCTCATCTTGAACCTGTGGTGCAGTCTGGGAGGTTGTGTGTCAGTATCAGTTTACATCATTCTGTATCATTCGATATCATGATATTTCATTCACACAGTATCATCAAATCTCAGTATCAGTTATATCATTCTGTATCATTCGATATCATTAGTATCATCAAATCTCAGTATCAGTTATATCATTCTGTATCATTCTGTATCATTCGATATCATGATATCTCATTCAGTATCATCATACATCAAATCTCACCTTCTTGGAACCCTTGACAGCCGCTTTTTTGGCAGCACCTTTTTTGGATGCTCTGGGTGGTTTGTCCTTGTCCTCGTCCCCATCCCCGTCCTTGTTCTCCTCCTCGTCCTGGCCCTCTCTCTTGTCCCCAAGAGAATCACGGAAGCCCTGAGAATCGAATATCATACAATATCACTCAGCATCATTCAGTACCATGTCATCTCATTCCGTATCATCTAATCTCATCGCACCTCCTCTGTCACAGCGGCAGTGGGCTTATCAGCACCGGTAATCTTGCGATAATAGAGAACTGCAGGTCCACTGACATCTCTCTTTGGCTTCGCCGATTTTTGACCCTTGACAGGCTTGGGTACCTTTGTTAGTCTTAAGGCTATGAGCCTGTGGTGCAGTAAGGGAGGTTTAGACTCAGTATCACTCAGTATCACTCAGTATCACTCAGTATCACTCAGTATCACTCAGTATCATATCATATCATATCATATCATATCATATCATATCATATCATATGAGTATCATCTGTATCATTGAATCTCACCTCAGTCCGCGCCCATCGTCGAACTCCCAGTCCAAATAGCCGTTGCCTGGCGCCCCAGCACCGCTAACACATCCATTCATGCGTTGGGTCATTGCCTCCTTGGTCTGGAGAATGTCCTGGTACAGGGTGTTATCCAGGATGCTCTTGCAGATGGCCTCTCGGCCGATCGCAAAGGTGCTGAAGGTGCAGTGCTTGAAGATCTCGGGGTGAGATGCATATTTTGAGCACGGGAAGTCGACGTAATCAGCCCTTTTCTTGCGTTGGGGTAGCTCTGGGGCAAGAACACCTGCCCAGGCTCCTGGAAGGACTTGAGGCACCTCCTGTGCCAAGTGCGCCCTTTTCAGCGCCTCCAGCTTGCGCTTCTCGATGGCCATCATCTGTGTCTTTTCCGCCTTCGAGATCATCTTGCCGGCGGCCTCGAACACCTTCGCGAGTTCACCCATTCTCCTCATCTGCTCCATCAGCAAGACAACCACATTAGGCTGCGCCATTGGCCTTGTGGTTTTGTTGCCTGCTGGCAACGAAGCGATGAAATCTGAAAATCTGAACTCGGCTCCTTAATTAACATGTATCATTTTCCAAATTGCTCTCGATGGCAACGCGCACCCCCCCATGTGCAACCACTGTCCACAGTCCCCTTCTACACTGCACTTCAACACAATGAATACTTCTCTTCACGCGAACTTGGAAGCGCAATGGGCGGTCGGTCGGTCGCGATGCGCCCGCGACAAACTGCGCCGCTCCCAGGCCGCGCTCTCGACAACGCGGCCCTCACGTGCGACATTCCCTCGCTACGCGCCTTGGCATCGTCACTTTCCGCGTCGGAACTCGCGCACGCCGACGCCGGCGGCCGCACGGCCATGCACCGGCTCGCAGGGTCGCTCTTCTTCCTAAAGGCGGGAGAGCTCTCGTCGCTCGTACCGTGGCCGAACGCGAGCCGCACGATATATGAGAGCAGCATCAAGCACACGGTGCTGCGCGCGCTCGGACCCATCGTGCGCACGATGCTCGAGCGCTCGCCATCGCTCGCCACCGCCGCGGACGAGCGCGGCGTGACGGTGCTGCACCTTGCGGCGCGGATTTGCGCCGACGGTCTCGTGCGCGCGCTCCTGCGTGCGGGCGCGTCGCCTTCGGCCTCGCTGCTCCATGCGCGCCGCACGCCGCTCGATGAGGCCATGTCGAGCGGCTGCATCGAGACGGTGCGCATGCTGATCGCGGCGCTGCCAGGCGGGACTGCTCGACGCGAGGCCGAGGAGGCGGCCGCCGCATACGCGACGCTCGCTGGCGCGGCGCTGCTCCCGCGCGACTTCCCGTCGGCCATGCCGCGCGCCCGGCCACGAATCGAGCCTGCGCCCGAGCCAGCGGCCGCGAGTGCCACGTGTGCAGAGGGCGGCGGCTGGGACGTGGAGGCTCCACCATCTGAGGCGATGCGCACGGCATGCGACCTCGACCAGCTGTCCGGTCTGAGCGCGGAGCGCTACCTACGCGAGTACTACCTCGAGGCTCGCCCGGTGATGCTGCTCGGCGTGCTGCCTCTCGCCGAGCGCTGCGCCTTTGCGCGCGACGCGCCGCAGATGGCGCAGGTCGTGGCCCAAAAGTTGCGCTGCGGCCGGACTGCTTACCCAGCCCTGACGGGGCAGTCCGCGTGCGGCTTGTTCTCTTTGCTCGACCTCAACACGCACCCGAGCTGCGACAACACGGAGCGCGCTCTTCCCGTGTGCGCACGCAAGCCGACGGGTGGCGAAGCCGCTGTGAACACGAGCCTCGTCTTCACAGCACTGCCCACGCGATTGAAGCAGCCACGCGCTGTGCCGGCCGTGCCAGTGCTCGCGCATGCGTGGAGCTCTGGAGGCTCGCGCCAGTTCTTTGCGGGCGGGCGCGGCTCGGGCGCCGCGCTTCACTTCCACAACGCCGCGTACAACATACAGCTCTTTGGGAATAAGCGCTGGCTGCTCACGCCGCCGCGCTTTGCGGGCATCACGGGCGGCGCTTCGTCAAGTTGGCTCGCGGGCGAGCGCCGTGAGGGCGCCCTGCCTGCGCCGCTGCCGCTCCAGTGCACGCAGGGCCCCGGCGACCTGATCCTGGTGCCCCCGCGCTGGGGGCATGCCACGATCAACGATCGCTTCGCCATCGGCATGGGCAATCTGTACTGCGACGTGCTCTTCGCCAACTACACTGACCACCCACACTGCAGCCGCTTCTACCCGCGCGCAACCCGCGTGATGGCGCCGGCAGAGCGCTACTACCAAGCGCGCCAAGCCAACATACGCTCCGCGCTGCTCGAGGCACTCGGCCTCTCCGCCTCGCCCGATAGGTGATTGCTCCAGTGCACTTGATTGCACTTGATTGCACTCGATTGCACTTGATTGCACTCGATTGCACTTGATTGCACTCGATTGCACTTGATTGCACTCGATTGCACTTGATTGCACTTGATTGCGCTTACGTGGGCCCCTGGCATCTCCTTCCCGCCCGATAGGGTCATGCTGCTCAAGGCGCTTGGAGGCTCCCTGCCACTCGGCGGACTCGTCCGATGGAACGCAACCGTCGAGCCGCGCGCAGGCACACACACCTCTGGCGCTGCCGGGAGCAGCAGCAGCAGCGGCGGCGGCGGCGGCGGCGGCGGCGGCGGCCGCGGCGGCGGCGGCGGCGGCCGCGGCGGCATAGCTTGGTCCTCCGTCGTTGGCAGCAGCCGCGGCAGCGGCAGGTGGTGGCCCTTTGCTCAAGGACGCAGCTCAAGCGTCGAGAGGGAGCAATCAAGTGCAATCAATCGTAATCAAGTGCAATCAAACGTCGAGAGGGAGCTCGTTGATGGTGGCCGCGGCGGCGGCCGAGGCGGCGGCCGTGGGGGGCGCGGACATAGGCGGGCACGGCGGCGGCTCGGCGGCGGCACAGGAGAGGTCCCCACAGGAGAGGTCCCCACAGGAGAGGTCCCCTCGACGTCCGCCGCTCACAGCAGCAGCAGCAGCAGCAGCAGCAGCAGCAGCAGCAGCAGCTTGTTTTCGCGCGGAAGGAGCGCACGTGGACGGCCGTTACAGATGGGCGTTACAGGTGGCCGTTACGGAAGGAGCGCACGTGGACGGCCGGGGATGATGCGGCCGTTACAGAATGGGCCGTTGATGAAGTCACCGGTACCTCCGAAGCCCGAATGTGTCCAGGGCGGCGCGAAGCACCGAGCGCTCGCATTTGTGCATATCAACAAGGCGGGCGGCACCGCGATGCTCGCGCTGCTTCATAAGTACGCGCGCCATCAGCTCTTGGAGGTGGCACACCCGGAGGCGGGCGCGAAGCTACGCCAGCTACGCTCGCGCTTCTTCCATGCCTCCGCCGCGATGCAACGCGAAGCACTGGGGAGCGCCACGTGGGATGGCGCGTACACGTTCGCTCTCGTGCGAAACCCCTTCGCGCGCCAGCTCTCGATGTTCACTTTCCTACTACAGGGCAGTTGCAATCGAGCGGAGGGGAAGCGCCCGCCGCACTGCGAGGAGCGCCGTCTGCCCGTGCCAGGCGCCTGGATGCACGAGCCCGAGCAGGTGGCCTCTGATTGCCTCCCCTGATTGCATCTTCATCTGCATCTCACTCGGATTGCATCTCGAGCCCGAGCGGGTGGCCAGACGCATCCGCGATTGGTTACGCATGCATGCAAGTGCTCACCACGACGCCATCGCCCCTCTCCCCACAGGTGGCCAGACGCTTCCGCGATTGGTTACGCGCCCTCTCGGGCGCCTTCCCGATCGGAACGCCCAAGGCGCATCTCTTCGGCGCGAGATCACACGGGAACGAATTGCAGCCGTGGTACAACGCGTCGCAGCTCTCGTGGCTGGTCGACGCGAGTGGCAAGCGGCTCGTCACCGACGTCTTCAAGCTCGAGGAGCTCGAAGAGCGTTGGCCGCAGCTGCAAGCGGCGGTGTGCGGACTCGCCAGGACGCCCTACGGCGACCCGGCCGCGACCTCGCGGCGCAACCCATCGAAGCATAGGCATTATTCATACTATTACGACGAGGAGACGCGCAAGATCGTCGAGGCGTACGCCGCCGCCGACTTCGCCGCGTTCAACTACACCTTCGAGCGAAGCGAGACGGAGAGCGTTGCTCCTTAGATGTTTTATTTTGTATCCCCGGTCCATACGCGATACCTAATACCACTGAGTTGCATTCACAGCTCTATGAATACTCTCAGTGGAGGGGGGGGTAATCGACTTGTTAGGCTTCGCTTTGATTGCCCCGAACTTTCGCAATCAAGTTTCCAAAGCGGGCCGAGGGAGGACAGACCATCTCATTGTGTTGTGTTGCGATGCCGAAGGCGACGCAGGCCGAACGCAGGCGCCCGCGCTATGGAAAACTCCGCAAATGGCAGCTTCAAGGCGGGCGGCCCGACGCTCACCTTCTCCGTCGACTCGGAGGTGCGAGAGCGTGAGGAGAATGGTTGGGAGTACTCGGCGTATACGGTGGTCACATCGTATCAGGGGCAACTCTTCTCCATCAATCGGCGCTACAAGGAGTTCGTCACCCTGCACAGCCAGCTACGCGCGCACCTGCCCGAGCTACCCAGCAACTTCCATCTTGGCGGCCACCCTTTCAATCGCTTCGCGCCGGAGGTGATCGAAGAGCGCAAGGTCGGTTTCCAGCGCTACCTGACCGAGGTGTTGAAGGCCCTGCAAGGGGCGGAGCTGCCGGCGGTGCTGCGCACCTTCCTGTCGCTGCCGCCGCCCGAGGGCCCCTCGAGCGGCAGCAGCGATCCTGCGATGATGGTGCCCGCGCAGCTCGAGGCGAGTGACACAGTCATCCTCGTCTCGTACCAGCTACCGGTCACCGTGTCGCGTGCCGCAGGCGGCGGCTTCGACGTCGTGTGGGACGACAACGCGGTGCTCAACAAGCTGGCGCTCAACCTGCCGAGTCGCGTACTGTGGGTCGGCTGCGTGGGGATCAACATCGAGAAGCACGAGCAGGATGCCCTCGCGGACCTGCTGCTCGAGGAGTTCAACTGCGTGCTCGTGCTGCTCGATGAGCAACTGCGCCGCGACTTTTACCAAGGGTTTTGCCGTGGGTACCTGCGGCCGATCTTGCACAACTCGCTGCAGCTGCCCGCGGCGACCGACCCGTACTCGGAGGACGAGTGGCGCGCGTACTGCACCGCCAATAAGAAGTTTGCCGAGAAGGTGATGGAAGTGTACGAGCCTGGTTTCCTGACGTGGGTCCATGACTACCACCTGCTGCTGTTGCCGTCTTACATCCTGCGCCGGCACCGGACTGCGCACATCGGACTCTTCCTGCATTCGCCCTTCCCCGCCTCCGACATCTTCCGCACGATTGCCGTGCGGGACGAGCTGCTGCGTGCCATGCTCAATGCTGACTTGATCGGCTTCCTCCTCTTCGAGTACACGCGCAACTTCCTCACCTGCTGCAAGCGGATGCTCGGGCTCGAGTACGAGTTCCGGCGCGGCGGCTTCCTCGGGGTCGAGTACGGCGGGCGCCACGTGATGGTGCAGGTGTCCACGTTTGGAGTCTCGTCGCCACTGCTTCAGAAGCACATGGAGCCGCCCGTGGTCGCACACGCGCGAGGCGAACTGCAACCATTGGACACTTTCCTCGAGGCGCACGCTAAGGCCAACGGCGGCCAGGCGCCCACGCTGCTCGCCGGAGTCGACTACCTCGACCGGTTCAAAGGGGTGCAGCTCAAGCTGCTCGCTTGGGAACGATTGCTCCAACACTACCCCAAGTACCAGCGAGGCCACGTGCTTGTCCAGATCTGCCTGGCCTCTCGCAACCAGGTACGATGGCATGAGCCCCCAACGGCAGCCATGCCACCATCGGCCTTCCACACCCTCTCCCTGCCACCATCGGACCCCCAGACCCTCTCCCTGCCACCCACGGCCCTCCAGGCCCTCTAATCCATACCCCCACCCCCCGGCCCTCACCCATACCCCCACCCCCCGGCCGCCACAGGTGAAGCTCGTGCGCGACGCCAATGAGGTGCAGACAGAGGTGGAGGCGATTGTGCGACGCATACAGGCACGGTACCCGGGAGCCATCTACTACGAGCTGCGCGGCGACATCTCGACAGGCACGCGCATGCGGCTGTGGCAGATGGCCGAAGTCGCCGTCTTCTCCGCAGTGCGCGAGGCAGTCAATGTGTGGCCTCTCGAGTACGTGCTCACGCGCTCGTTCGCCAAGGTGCCTGCGGGCGTCCTCGTGCTCTCGGAGTTCAGCGGCTTCTCGCGCGTGCTCAACGGCGCGCTGCGGATCAACCCATTCGCGATCCAGTCGGTGTCCGAGACGCTCGACACGGCGCTCGAGCTGCCGCCGGGAGAGCGCGAGGCTCGCGCGCGCAAGGACCTCGCGCACGTGAACACGAATACCAGCGAGGACTGGGGACGGCGCTTCCTTGTCGACCTGAAGTCCATGAAGCGCAAGCAAGAGGAGCACTGGATGGCGGTCGGCTTCGGCCTCGCTTCATTCCGTATGGTCGGCATGGGCATCGACTTCAAGGCGTTGGAGACGCAGCAGGCGCTGCTCGCCTACCGCCAGTCGTCGCGCCGCGCCATTCTGCTCGACTGGGGCGGTACGTTGACGCCCGCCGACACGGGCTTCTACGACGCACGCGACGGCGAAAAGTACCAGGTGCCCGAGTCGGTGCTCGCGGTGCTGCGCGCGCTGTGCTCCGACCCGAACAACCACATCATGATCATGTCGGGCCTGTCGCGCGACAAGGTGCAGACTGCCTTCGGCTCGGTCCCCTTCCTCTCGCTGGCAGCGGAGCATGGGTTCCATTACCGCATCAAGGGCGGTTCCTGGCAGCAGCTGCTGCCCGGCGTGAACCTCAACTGGTATGACGTGGCTGAGGCCATCGTCAAGGTGTACACGACCCGCACCAACGGCTCGTACGTGCAGAAGAAGGGGTGTTCGATCGTGTGGAACTATCAGCATGCCGACCCCGAGTTTGGGGTGATGCAGGCGCGCGAGCTGCAGTACCACCTGCAGGGCGTGCTGGCCGCCTTCCCCGTCAACGTGCGCGTGGGCAAGGGGTATGTCGAGGCTTGCCCCAAAGGCATCAACAAGGGCGTGATGGCCGAGCGCGCCATCGACGTAGCCAACGCGGCTCTGGCGCGCGACGCTCATGGCGGCGTGTCCGGTACAGTCGACTTTGTGCTGTGCATCGGAGACGACTCGAGCGACGAGCTCATGTTCCAAGCGCTGCACTCCAAGTTCGGGCAGCGACCGACCGATGTGTCGCTCTTCACAGTCACAGTCGGGCGCAAGCCGAGCGAGGCGTCCTCCTACCTGGGAGATCACACCGAGGTCGTCGAGCTCCTCAAGATGCTCTCCTCCATAGGCGCTGCGAAGAAGAAGGGCTTCGCCTCGATGGGGGTGCGCGCCGTCGATTGCACTGGATTGCACTTGATTGCGCCTCGATGGGGGTGCGCGCCCCGCCCGTCCCCTTAAGCGCGGAACGACGCCATCGCTCTCTCTCTCTCTCTCTCTGGACCCTCGTAGCTTCCTGTGCTGATGGCGTTCGTCTCTCCCTTTCGCTGCCTCCCTTGTGACGAAACCTCCCTTGTGACGAAACCTCCCTGTGACGAAACCTCCCTTATGACGAAACCTCCCTTATATGACGAAACCTCCCTTGTAACGAAACCTCCCCTCGCCGTAGGATCTTGTGACGTTCGACGGCGGAGAGAGTGCCGCCGACCATTCCCCGGGCTTGGGCTCGGCTCGCACAGGTGCGAGCTTGGGTGCGTTGCCCGTACTTGATGCTCAGCGACACAACCGGCGTGAAACAGAGCAGCTCCTACGACGCGGAAAATCGCTCGCGATAGGTGCTATATAAAGCCTCCACCCTCTCAGTGGGACGTTACGTCTTACGAGATTATCCCGAGATTGGTCGAGATTCATAGCTGAGTCAGCGTACTGACGCGCGCTGCATCTCATCGCGAGTTTGGGACACGCTCTACCGCGACCGATTTCGTCGCACGCACGTCTCGTGTTACGGTGCACTGCTGTCATATTGAGTTTGCGCGGATCCATTTGCATGGGGTCCATGTTGGGGCTGCCGGAGTACATGCGTACCTTGAGTTCTTACGACCACATTTTGAGCGCGCTCGGCTGTCTGAACTCTGATGTGCGTACGAGATCGAAGTCGAGTACGTATGGCAATTGAGACGCGTACATGGCTGCACTGAATTTCGATTTTCGTCATGCTCTTCCCTAAGATATGTTCTAGCGCGCCGCGGCCAAACGGGACCCCACGACCTCCTCGCCCTCGGCGCTTCGCACCCTCACATCGCCGTCGCCGCCGATGTCATCACCGCCGCCGTGCGCCGACGTCGCCGACCCGACGTCGCTTCATCGCGCGGCGCCTCCGGTTTCTGTGGAAAAGAATTCTGCGAGCCTATTTGTCCCAAAACCTGGCGACCCCCCCTCCCACAGGTGGCAGGGTCGAGTCGGTTCCTCTTCACGATCCGCATCATGCCGCATGACGAATCTTTGTTGAACCCCCTGTTTTTGGCGGCGTCCCCCAACGCTTCTCATACTCTCACACTCTCCTTGGCCGACATCTCTGCGGTCCCTCCCGGACGCCAAGCCTGGTCAGAGACGCATCCAGAGTCAGCTTCATCGCTATGACGCACCGCATAATCCACGACACGCTCGGCCAGACGCTCAACGGCGTCGATCTCTTCACGAAGCACGCTGCGCAAATGAACGAGCAGCTCAAGCGCGTCGCAGCGCAACAGCACGCCGAGCGCGAGGCCGCAGCCGCGGAGCGGCAGAGGCTCGAGGAGCGCTGGCTAAAGCGACTGCGCATCACAAAGATCGAGGCGGCGCTGAGCGCAAACATGGCGGCGCGCAATGTGCACTCTGCGGGCAAGGCGCTCAAGTTGTGGGCCGCAGCCGTCCACATCATGTCGCGCGAGTCGCTCAGCCAGCGGCGCGAGCACGAGCAGCAGCTGCAGCTCCGGTTGCGCGACTCCGGGCGCGAGGAGCTTCTGCAGGAACGGCAGGCGCTCTCCGACCGTGCGGCCAAGAGTGCGCTCGAAGCGCAGGAGCTCCGGATGGCGCTGCAGCAGCGATCGATGGAGCTCGAGCGCTCGGTACAGCGTGAGACGATGAGCCTGCAGCAGCAGGCGGCGGACGCGGCACGCACGTCGCAGGTCCTCAAGGATATTCAGCGTCAGCACGAGCAGGTTGAGGGCAAGCTGCAGAGGGAGCTCGCGACGGCGCACGCCGACCTCAAGGAGGAGCGCGAGAGCAGTGCCGTCCGTTCAGATCGCGCCGAAGGGGCGACGGCGCTCGTGCTCAAGTCTGAGGTCGGGACGCTCGAGTTTGGGCTGCGCGTGCGTGCGGCCTCGCAGATCGTCGTGGTGCGCCTCGCGCTCCAGCAGGGCTTGCTTCATCGCTTCTGGAAGGCGTGGGCGGTGGTTGCGTCCGTGCTGCTTCGCGAGGCAGGAGGCGCGATGCTTCAGCTCGAGCTCGCGAAGCAGCAGCAGCGCGGCGTGCACACACGGCTGCAGCAGGAGCTCGCGGCGGAGCTCGCGCAGAGCCGCGTCGAGAACCTCGAGGCACGCGCCCTGCTCGCCAAGGCTGAGATCCTCGAAAGCCTCGAGCCCGGCCACGAGCTCGTCACGGACAAGGAGATGGTGCAGAAACAACGGCGCGCGCTCAAGGCGGCGAACGAGTCGGCCGCGTCGGCGCAGCTGGCGGCGGCGGCGCACCGCGTGGGCGAGGCCGCGCTCATCGTCGAGCTCAAGGGCGTCGAGCTCAAGGAGAACAGCGCGCCGGGGAGCCCGGGCCAGGCCGAAAGAGGGGGATTCGGCCAGGGCACGCGTGCTCAAGAGCAAAGGGTTCGTCAGGAGCTGGAGCAGCGCCTGAAAAGCGAGCGCGCCGCCTCGGAGCAGCTGCAGGCGGAGAATGCGAGCACGAAGCTCGCGCTCCAGCGCGCGAAGGCCGACATCGAGACTCTCAAGGGGATTCTCGAGGAGATGCGAGGGCAGGCGCAGCACGAGGCCGAGGAGGCGGAGGAGGCGGCTGCAGCGCTCGTTAGGTCCAACCGATCAAACCTGCCGGCACGCCAGCGCTCGCCCTCGCCGCGTCCCTCGGGGGACGCGAGGCCGGGCGCGAAGCCGCCGCAGGCGAAGCCGGCCGCACGTGCCAAGAGCCCACCCGAAGAGCCTAGCGGGGGCAAGCCGCCGCCGCCACCCAAGGCGCCGGCAAGGGGGAACAAGAGTCCGCCCGAAGAGAAGCCGCCGCCGAAGCCGGCCGCGAAGCCCAAAAAGTGAGCGACTAGCATGGCAGAGGTCGCACACGCACCAGCTTAAGCCTTTCGTGGGTGCTCCTGACCTGTTATCGTATGAACGCCCAGTCGCCCACCACCAGGGCCTTGTCACCGTTAGGCAAGAGATGCTAGAGGGCTGGCGCCACAGTCTACGCACTTCGGGGCCACCAGTACACCAGGGTCCGGGGCTGACCTGGGTGGGTCGCACAGAGTGTCGTTTTCAAATGAATCGCCCAAGGTACCCGCCTACTTTACTACCGTACTAGGGCGTCTACTGAGGCGTGTTGACTCTCAATTAATGAAAATGATTATTGCGACTTAGCGAGTTTGCGACGCGTCACATTCGCTGACTTCTTACATGTAGGACATGTCTCTCATACATGCACCTCGGTCACATGTTTCGTAACGTCTAACTCTCGCTGTTCGGGACGAAGCACGAAGGTGTTCCCCAAGGTCGGAGCGCATGACGGTCCTACCCAATGCCCCGCCGTCACGGCGCGGCAAGAGCGAAGCTGCAGAACAGGTCCTACCCAAGGCCCCGCCGTCACGGCGCAGCAAGAGCGAAGCTGCAGAACAGGTCGACTCTGCGCCAGGAATCACAGCCGCTTTTGAGGCTTTCGCTGCGACGCTCCAGGCCACGTGCGAGGTGGATGGAGCGCAGGCGGCGGAGACCATCTTTGGCACGCTGAGCATCCTCGCCGCAGCGGAGAAGCCGGATGCCAAGGCGGCCATTGATGACGAGATGCGCAGTTCCTTCGGGGCTGTGCCGACTCACGTGTCCGACGCCTTCGAAAAGCTCAAGGAGACTGTGCACGAGGCGACTCGCAAGCAGCTCCGCGCCCAGGCGACGACGGCGGAGCTTAAGCTCGCGACCATGCGCACGGCAGCCGAGAGGCAGTTGAGCAACTCGAAGGTCGAATTTGAAGCGAAGCTCTCAGAGAAGATCACTGCGATCAGCTCCGGCGACGGCTCGTTGCTCAAGGAGATGCAGGCGGAGATCGAGGCTCTCTCGGCCAGGCTGGATGGTGCGACGCAGGCAGCACGCATCAAGGAGGCGCAGCTGCGCAGCGCGGAGAAGCGGAAGGAGGAGCTCGAGGCGCGAATGGCCTCGCTGAGCGTGCTGCAGGACGAGGTGAATCAGGCCATGCAAGCGGTCACTCTCGCGCTCAGGCGAGGCCAGGCCCCTGGGGAGGATCGGGAGCAGATGCCAGTGGATCTGGCCTCAGACGAGCCCCAGACGCTGCTCGGCGGTGTGGGCGATCTTGTGGGCGCGTATGAGGCGAGCCTCCAGACGATTGCTCAGCTCGAGCTCGAGCTCGCCAAGCGAGATCACGCGATCGACGATGTCGAGCGCCGCGTGGCCTTTGAGCGCGAGATGCATGCGGAAGAGGCCGGGGCGCGCAAGGAGGTGGAGCTGAAAGCCGAGCAGGTTGCGATCGACTTGCTGCGTGCGAGGGAGGAGCTGGCGACAACCGAGGCGTCCTCCGCCAAACAGCTGGCGCTGCTGCGTGCGGAGGTGGAGAAGCGCGATGCCGAGGTGGAGAAGCTCAAGGTCGCGCTGCGCGAGGTGCGAAATCTCGAGGGCAATCTCGAGGGCAGCGGCGCCGGGCAGCTGTTTGAGTTACAGAGGGGCAGGGAGGAGCAAGAGAAGTTGGTGGCTTCGTTGGCTGGGCAGGTGGAGAGACTGAGCGGCTCGCTCACCGAGGCGCGCGCACGAGAGGAGCACGGCCGCACAACCGCCGAGCAGTTGCGGCAGCAGTTGCAGCAGCTGAGCGCGGCTCATGAGGCGCTGGCGGCGGAGTCCGCGGAGTCGGGTCGGCTGCTTGAACGGACGATGGGAGACCTCGGAGTCACCAAGAAGGAGAACCACACGCTCGCCGAGCAGGTGCGCGATATGGTACGGAAGTTCGAGGCGCTGCGCAACACCAGCGAGGCGTCGTCGATGCACGAGGAGCTCTTCATTATCAAGCGCGCGCTCGCCGAGGCGCTCAGCTCGATGGGTCATCTCGATGCCGAGACCGATGCCGAGAATGAGAACCTGACCGATCAGCTTGTGGTTCTCGTGCGCACCTACCAAGCGGCGCAGGCCGCGCTCGAGAAGGCCAACGGCTCCATCCAGCAGCTCCTCCAGTCGATGAAGCTCCTCGCGAGCGAGAAGGATGCGAAGATTCGCGACATCGAGGCGGAGTCGAAGCGGGAGCGCGCCGCCCTAGTGACCACGGCCCTTCAAGCGCTCTCGGGCCTCTCCAACCATCTCACGCACACGCTCACCGGCATGCGCACCAAGCAATCGCTGCAGCCCGTCAGACGCCCGGGCACCGCCCTCGGCACCAGCATGGCGAGCCTCGGCACGCAGCGACTCCGGGTGCCCTCGGAAGCTTCCGAGAGGCTTCGGATTCACGTGCAGCTCGGCCCTCTCGAGATGATCCCGCTGCCTGCGGTTGTGGTGTGCTCGCCGCCGCTCAGCGCGCGAGCGGCGACCCCCCGAAGTCCGAGGGTTGCCCTTGATATGGTCCACCAGCGTTATGGTCCACAGGAGGGGCTCAGGCCCAACTCTGCAGTCAGCCTCTCGCACAAGCCCAAACCTGCAGTCAGCCACACGCACAACTTAGAGTTCAGGCCCGGCTTCTACGCGGTAGGCGCCCGTATGTAGAAGCGCATGTACGGTCTGTACGATAGAGCAAAGACTGCTGTTTCGTGCGGTGCGACTCGCCGCTGTGCGCTGATAAGCGACGACGCGCGACATGTCAACCTCCGCCACCGTTTTGGGTCTGGAGTCGCCCCGGCCAGGGCCCGCGCCGCCGGTTATAATGGTTAATGCGGTGCGGTCTGCGCCGGTGCCGCAGTGCGCAGACGGCACGGCAGTCTCGCCAGCGTGGTCCGTGGACGCCGCCCGGGGGCCCGGCCCGGCGGCGCGCCGCGCCGCCGCCCCGCCCGTCCGCCCGTGGCCGTGCCGCCTCGTCGCTCGTGCCCCGCGGTGGGCGGCGGGGCCGGGTCGCCGAAATAACATAACCCGGGCGGCGCCGCACGGCGCATCCCAGCACTTCTGAGTGACGTGATACACGTGAGATAGCATCTTATATCAACATTATGCCCGAAATATGCGTCATTTTCGCGTCCTGAGCATGTTGGGCGTATATCCGGGTTTACAATGACGTAGCCTGATCAGACGGCTCACAAGGCGCTCCTCCTCGCTACGGTCTCCTGCTGCTCGTGCCTCACCTGCTGCAGCCAGTCGACGAGGGCGAGCTTGCGCGGCCCCTCCACCGCCGCCAGGATGGCATCGCGCAGCTGCACAGACGTCCGATGCGCAAGTGAGCCAGCGCCCTCGCCACCCCTTGGGTTGCCCGGGACGGCGCTCCGTGTGTCGCCCGGCGCACAGAGCAGCACCATACGTGCCGTGTCGCACAGCGCAGGCAGCACAGGCTCCTTGATGACCGGCAGCAACCCAAAAAGTAACGCACACAGCACCGCAGCCCGCGTCGGCTGCACGAGCGACGAAGGCAGTGGTGGCGGCGCGGCGGCCGGCGCGGCGCCCGCCACCTGAGCCGTCGCGCCACCCCCCACGCCACCCGCAGCCTCGCCCGCCGCGTTGCCAGGAACCGCGTTGCCAAAAGTCGCCTTGGGCACCGCCGTGTTGCTGGGTACCTCGCGGGCACACGCGTATGTGCCTTGCCACGCCTGCACGGGCGCGTGATGGGCATGCGCCTGCCTCGCCGCCTGCTCGAGCTGGAGCAGATCCAAGCAGCGCATGCCGAGCTGCACGACGAGGGCGCGTGCTAGCTGCAGCTGCTCGGGCAGCTCGACCCATAACCCACTGAGCGCAGCACGCAGCACATGTACGGCTGCGCCCGCAGCCACGCCCTCGGGGCCACCACCTCGGGCCGCGCGTAGCTGGGTCGAGGCATCGAGCAGCTCCGGCAGCGACGGCCAGAGCTGCTGTGCCAGCGACGGCTGCCCGAGCGCGACGGTCGCCCATCGCAGCGCGAGTGCGCTCGGCGCGCCGCCGGTGCCACCTTCGTGGCCGTGGCTGGAGTCGCCAGAGCCATTGTCGAATCCACTCGCCAGCACCTCGAGCACGACCGGGCGCAGCCGTCCGCACTCGCCGAGTGTGTCAAGCAGCCGATGCTCGAGCGCAGCGAGCTGCGGAATCCCGACCGCGCCAAGCGCAATCTTCGCAAGGCTCTTGAGCGCCGCATCCGCATGCCGAGCGACGAGTGCTGGTGGAGCCGAGCTGCTCAGTGCCACGTCGAGCAGCAGCACCGCGCACACAAAGAGTGCCCGCAGCAGCTCGAGCCGCGCGGGCTCGATGCCGTATATCGAACCGCCTCGCTGCCGCAGCCCTTCGCACAGGGTTGTTAACGCCACGTCGAGCGAGACTTCGTCCGCCTGCGCGAGCACAGCTGCCGCGGAGCGCGCACGCAGCGGCGCCGCTCGGAAGGCTTCGGAGCGCAGGTGCGTGACGACGAGTGCCGGCTCGCTCGATGCGCAAAGCGCCTGCGGGAAGGACTCCTCAAGCAGGCGACAGATGGATAATGAAGCATCAGGGAAGGAGACATCCTCTGCCATGGAAAAAGTGTTCGAGCTCGTGTGATTGAGAGCGTTAATACTAGAACGCGGAGGTACGTGGGAAGTTGTTGAGATTGCTTGCCAATCACGAGCCCGGGTGGGAGATCGTGCCCTGGGAGATCCTGTTCGAGAAGAAGACGAAGGCTCTGTGGTGGCGCTCTCTCAGTCCAAGCTCCGTCCTTTTGCGATGCCGACGAGATGGCCGATGCTGGCGCTAACGGCGATCGCCGCATCCGTGGACTCACTACAGTCTCTCCCGCTACGCGCTGCTGCACGGACTACCGGCGCTCCGGCCCTGGCCTTCAGCGTTGATAGCTTGGTGTTGTCACTGAAGCGTGTTCCGGTAATCTCGATGATTGAACCGCTCGAGGGCAATTTCATCTACGGCCCGCCCGTGCCTGCAAGCAAGGGGCTGAGGGGTTTCTCGAACCCGACATCTTTCACCGCCGACGTGAAGGATGAGCCTGCCACTGCGGCGCGCACCAATCCGCTCAAACGGAAGAGCACCCTGAACGACCTCGACCCGAGCCTCCAAAAAGCCGGACTTGCGGCGGCCCCGCGCGAGGCGACGGCGTACCGGCGCAACCCGAAGCAGACGGCGGTCATTCGCATCGCTCTCACCGGTGGCCCATGCGCAGGTAAGTCCAGCTGCCTCGCCCACATCACGGAGACTGCGACGGCGGCGGGCTTTGACGTGTACCGCAGCCCGGAGACGGCGACGGTGCTCTTCAACGCAGGCGTGCAACTGCCTCTGGGCGATGTGGAGGGCATGTTTATCTTCCAATTTTCCCTGATGCGCCTGCAGCTGGCCGTTGAGCGCAGCCTCACTAGGATCGCCGCTTCCACCGGGCGGCCCTCGATCATCATCTTTGACCGCGGCTTGCTCGACCCCAAAGGCTACATGGACGAGGCGACGTGGGCGCGCGTACTGAACGAATTGGACAGCACGTACACGGACACCGGTTCCGTCAAAAAGGGCGTAACAGAGTCTTACCTCCTCAACCGCTATGACGGAGTGCTTCACATGGTCACGGCAGCCGACGGCGCGACCGAGTACTACAAGTACGGCACGGTCAAGGACGATTCAGGCAATGTCGTGATCCGGCGCGAGACGCCGGAGCAGGCTGTGGCGCTAGACCTCAAGATGCGTGAGTGTTGGAAAGCCCACCCCCAGCTACACGTGGTGGGGAACGGGCCGGGCGGGTTTGGCGAAAAGCTTGAGTCCGCAGCGGCGGTCGTGCTGCAGTTGGCGCAGGAGACACATCCAGTCGAGTTCGCAAGGGCGGGCAACCGAAAAGCTCAGTAGCGTGCAGCTTGCAGCCCTCAGAGCTTTTCTGCCCCCCGCGTGGAGGGGCATGTCGCATGTGAACTCGCGGCATGCTTGGCCGCGTGCTGCCGTGCGTTTTCGTGTCGAACACGATCCACGATCCAGGACGTGGATCGGGTACTGGCGTCAAGAACGTGGAACGTGGAACGTCGACATGGAACGTGGTCGTGGGTGCATCCGCTCGCTGTATAATTTGAGTTTAAGTGTTCAGTGTACACAAACTCGGCACAAGTCGAACGCGAGAGCCGAGACCCGATACACGCGCCGGAGTGTAACTGAAACTGTAACTCGTGTAAGAGGAGTGTCACTGACATTGTGGTCTGTGACAACCCAACCGTAAACCGAGCGGTCCCCGCACACCATCGCATGCCGCACACCGTGACGTCGAAGATGCTGTATCCTGTATATCGCGCTATCGGCGGCGGCGGGGCCGGCACCTCCGCACCTTCCCGTCCGCCCTCTGAACCGCCCTCCGGCTGCGGGCGGCCCCCCGGCCGCGGCCCGCGAGCGAGCCCGCACCCTCCGGCGCGGCGGCGCCGAGTCCCCGCCGGGCGGCATCCGGCAACGCGCGGGGGCGAGGGGCCGGCGGGCCCGGCACGGCGGCCGGCCGGGGCGGTCGTGGGTCGCGTGAAGGTGTGCACGACCGCCCAATCTGAACGCTCAATGTATACACGTTGCATGTTCCGCGTATTCACGCGACTCCGCACCGAGACCTCGCCGCTCGCGCTTTCAGACTTGGGGATAAACACAGAGTGTACACCCGACGCGGGACCAGTGATAACTCTGGCGGCGCCATGACAAAGCCTACGCGCCGTCACCACTTCACGCTGCTCGGCCGCTGCTCACGCCCCTGGACGTCACCTCCGTCGTTCTCTACGACCCAGTGATCCTCCAAGAAGCCTATGCTGCAAGCGCGCGTCGAGTGCGGGAGCGACTGGCGCATGCAAAGGAACTGCTTGTGCGGCGTGTAAGGGAGCAGGTTCGAGACGCGTGACGTGTAAATGTCGGCGTACTTTTCGATCTGGCGCATCAGGTGCGACTTGTCCGCAAAGCCCGCGCGGCTCAGGTAGCCCCAATACTGGTTGACGTGGTTGCCCTCCGTGTGCAGGAGCTCAGCGATCAATCGATCACTCTCCTCGACCTGTCGCTCCAGCGACTCGATGGCAGCCTCGACGCGCTGCCGATCGTGCACACGGTTCGCAGGGCTCACATGCACCGCACGCGCTGAGGCACCGGCTGCAGCAGCGGCGTTGGCCCGCGCCTCCGCAGCGTCGCGCGCCTCCCGCACCATCGCGGCGCTCGACGGCGGGTTGCTGTCAACGAGCGGGGCCGCCTTGGCCAATTGAGGCTCTTCCTCGTGGAGGCGTGTTCTCGCGTGGTTGAGATAGGCCGCCTGGAGGTCCTTGCGCTTGAGTAGCCTGGTGAGCTCATGAGAGAGGCTCTCGCCCTGTTGCATGCCCTCCATCTCGTACTCGAGCTCCTGCAGGATGAAGCACGTGCGCCAGCCAGAGCGCTTCGCCAAGTTCACGTCCGTGAAGAGATGGTCGCCCACATACATCATCCGGGGACCGGAGGCGTTGAGGCATTTCTCGACGAGCTGAGCGTTACCGCCCGCGTACAGGCGGCCTACCTTCAGGCTGTACGCCTCGCGCATCATGCCGTCCGTGGTCGCGATCTCGTACACAGGCCGCTTGCTGCTCTTGATGAAAAAGTCGGGTTTGCACGCGGAGACGATGACGATCGAGAAGAGGTCGCGCCAGTGAGTGCCCTCTGGCAGGTACGGCGAGAAGCAAGCCTTCATCATCGTGTTCGTGTACAGCCAGTCCGAGTTGGTGATCAGGACGAGCTTCTTGCCCGCCGCGCGCTGGTCGAGCAGAGTGCGCGTGTACGCCGGGTCCACGTTGACGAACTTGAGCGGATCCTTCATTATGTCGGCCTTCATCGTGCTCTGCACGTGCGCCTGGAAGAGAGCTTTTCCCACAGCCGCGTACAACGCCTCGTACGTCGAGCAGAGCGTGGCGTCAAAGGGCTGTTTGGCCTCGGCGAGCAGCACGCCAGAGTCGAGGCGGTCGACGAGCTGGGCGTACAGGCAGCCCTCGGAGACCGAGAAGAGAGTGTTGAGGAAGACCCAGCGTGGGTCGCGCAAGTCAATGTAATGCTTGTCGCCGTACTCTTTTAAGATCTCATCGGGCGAGATACGCCTCGTGCCGTGCATCGCACGGCGCACGTACCCGAACCGGTCGACCTTGAGCAGGTTGCCACGCTCACGGTCGATGATGATGCCGCGCACGACGAGCTCCGGATTGAAATGTAGGCCCGAGACGGGGAAGCCGATGGAGGACAGATAATCCTTCGAGTAGTCGTACACCAGCTCCTCGCACAGCTCCATCTTGTAGTCAATGAGCGTGTAATCCATGTCATAGCCGATGACCTCGACGTCACGCATGTCGAGCTCGCGGGTGCAGAAAACGCCGCGCTGTGGAAGGGAGGTGGGCCGCGACGCCTGCAGGCCGAGCGCAGACATCGACGCGCGCATCGAGGCGGCGTCGTCACCCAGCAGCTCATCCAGTTCACGTGCGGCGAGGTACTCGGCGAACGGCTCAGAAGCCGTAGAGGTAGGAGCTAGGTCGCGCGTTGGCGCCTCATCGCGCGTAGCCCCGGGGTAGCTGAGCACTGCACCGTGCACGGCGCGCCGGCGTCCAGATTGGGAGAAAGTTGAAGGTGCGGGCTGCGAGAAGGCAGCGAAGCTCGCGTGTGCGATCGGCAGCAGCGCGAGCGACGCGATCAAGTGAGGCCGCCGTCGCGACGTCCGCGACGCTGTCATCCTCTCTGGTGGATCTTGGATATTGTGATCGGAGGGGAATCCTTTTCGTCGCAACGAGTCGTCCAGTTTCTGCGGACTTCACCCCTCCCTGGTGTGACCGTTACTGAGCAGGGCCACGTTTTTGTCCGGCGTCGCCCCGGTGTCTTGATCCGGCGTCGCCGTAGTTTGCCCATCAAACATACACACATGAGTGCCTTCGGCTTCGTAGATGTGAGCAGTGCTGGCGCTGACCCGTTCGCGCAAGCCTTCGGCGGAGGCCCACCAACGGCCCCTCCTCCACCTCCGCAACCTCAAGGACCGGTAGTTCCCAACGCGGAGGAGCGGCTCGCGAAACTCAAGGCCTTTGTCGATTCACTACCGATGAAGGACCAGTCAAACGTGCGTGCGCAGCTCGACGCGGCGGAAGCGCCCGCCAAAGCAGCGTTCGAACGGGCCGAGAACGGCCTGGACGGCGCCAAGGCCAAGTCAGCCAAGGCGTCCGATGAGGCTGCGGTCGCCAAGCTCGAAGCGGAGACGACGCGCAAGGAAGCGGTGCAGGCGGAGGAGGCGCTCCGTCGTGCCAAGGAGGCGGTCGTCAAGGCAGAGCACAAGATGCTCGAACTCAACCGAGCGGCGAGCGAGGCAGAGCTGCGCATCCAGACAGCGCTCGCCAGTCGACAGGCGGCGGAGGCGGAGTTGGAGCAGTGCAAGGCGATGCACGCACGGCAGAAGGCGGAACGGCAGATAGCGCGCCTGCAGGTGGGCGAGCGGCTCATGGCTGAGCAGCAGCAGCAGCAGCAGGAGCTGGCGAGGCAGAAGCAGCTGCAGGCCGAAGCGTTCGCGCGGCAGCTCGAGCAGGAGGAGAAGGCCAAGGCGGCCGCGGCTGCCCAGGCGGCCGCGGCGGCCCAGGCGGCCCAAAATCAGATGGGGGGGGGGTACGGTATGTTGGGGGGCGGCATGATGGGGGGGGGCATGATGGGCGGCGGCATGCATCCGGGTATGATGGGGGGCGGCATGATGGGCGGCGGCATGGTTCCAGGAATGATGGGCGGCATGATGGGCATGCAAGGCCAGATGGGCATGATGGGTGGCGGCGTGATGCAGCCGCCGATGGGCATGATGGGAGCGATGGGCGGCCTGATCAACCCAGCCACGATCGTCGGCGATGTGTCTCTTCTGGACAAGACCGGCTCGGGTGCTGCCGTCCCCTCGGGCAGCGCCGCGCCTGACCTCGAGGAGCTGCTCAACCGCCTCGGGCTGCGTGACAAACTGCTCCCGAAGCTGCTCGAGAATGACATCGACTCGGTCGCGGAGTTGCGCTTGCTCACAGAGGACGATTTCAAAGAGATGGGCATCTCCATCGGCATACGCCGCAAGCTCCTTGAGGAGATGGGCAAATCTCCCCAATCTCCGGCCGCGCCGAGCGGCGGCGGCGGCCTCGGGTTCGTCAGCGGCGGTGGCATGACAGCACCCTCGCCAAGCACAGCGAGCGCGGGCGGCATGTTCGGAGGTATGGCCCTGGCATCGGCGATGCCGCCAGCGCCCCCCGCGGCGCCAGCGGGTGGCATGTATGGAGGTATGGCTCTGGCATCGGCGATGCCAGCGGCCCCTGCGCCAGCGGCCCCGCCGATGCCCCAGTATGGCGAACCACGCGTTCTCGATGGGCCCCAGTTCGGCGAAAACGCGTGGTCCGGCACCGGCACCTCCATCGCGCCCACCTACGGCCCGGCCCGAGACGGGCCCGAGACTGAGGAGGAGAAGAAGAAGAAGTCATTCTTTGGCAGCGGCAAGAAGAAGACGAAGGAGGAGGAGAAGAAAGACAAGATAGACTCCGAGCTGGGTGCCTCCCTCATGAAGCCCGAGAACACGATCATGGCCAAGCCCCCGGTCTTGTAGCGGCGCAGTGCCATTGAACTCGGCCAGCACCTCGGGATCGAACTGCATGATAATCACGGGAGCCAGCGTTGGGGATGTAGCTTGGTCGGAGGTCTCTGTGGCTGTCTTCTGAACGAGTCGGGAACACAAATAGGAATGGCGAAAGCTCGGCGGGGCGCGCGCGCGCTACCGTACGACACACTGTAGTCTGTACTGTGCGGATCTTGCAGATCTATTCTATTTGCACGCGGGAACGCGTGTCATGACTCAGGTTCGGAACAAGAGCGGTGGAAATTTGATCCAGAAGTTGCGGTTTGCGTAGCTCTTGCTTCTTCACGGGGGTTGCCGTGTACTATGGTTGCGCGTCCTTGTGCGCGTCGTCGCGACTCGGGAGTAATCGACTCGTGCGTCGTCGCGTCCGACCGGACGACGAGAACTTGCAACTCCGGAACTACAACTAGATCGCGCTGTTTCCGTGCGCGACCGCTACCGGCTCCGGGCTTCTGTCCCTGCCACGGCAGCTCAGATGCGGACTACAAGTACCACGCCATAACGATAGACACATTCACATTTTCTGAGACGCGCACCTTTTTGACGCCGCCTGCCCCGTATGTCTCTGTGCGCTGTGAAACACCGGCGGTGGCTGCGCGCTTACCAGCGGTGCGGCTGCCCCCCCCTGTGCTGACCCCTGTGCTGCGGTGCCGATGGCGTAGGTTGTAGGAGCTGCGGCGGCACACCGTATCTTAGGTCGTGACCAAGCCGAGAGGGCGCGTGAGGAGGCTGGCTGCTTTGTGGGAGCAGTGCGGGCGGGGGTGGCGCGTATGGTGGGCGCGGGGGTCGTGGCAGCGTCGGGTTTGGTGCGTGCGGAGGAAGCTGTGCGCTCACGAGAGGGCGCGCCATCAAAGGTTGTATAGGTGGCGCAGCCTCGCTTAGCCCTGCCCACTTGCCCGAAAAATCTTCCGAATTCAAGAGCAGGTTCAAAACGAGCTGCAGCACAGGCTCCATCTCTGCATCGCTCGGCAGTTCGCGACCGGTCGGATGCGACGAAATGTTGCGCCAGGTTTGTACCTCACGGAGCGCCGAGAATAGGTGTGGCTTGTGGCGGCGCAAGCCATACGGCTCTTTCTCGAGCGTCGACAGTAATTGACCCATCATCATCGTACTACCCCCCATGCCAAAGTACTCCAGCAGCTTCTTCTCGACGCTCAGCGCAAAGTCTCGCATCTGGCTTTGCCGTTTGCGCTGCGTTCTCGCGTGCTCATCCTCATCGTCATACGAACATGCCTCGTGCACCACCTGTGAAAACGCCGACGGAAAGGTGACGACAGCAGCGGGGGCGGGGGCGTCGGCAACGGAAGCCGAGGCGGCGGCGGCAACGCCAACGGACGCGGCATCAGTGTCATCGCCATCCCTATCCCTATTGGAGCCCAGGGCGCGGCTACAGCCTATTGAGCTGCTGCCGTTACTCACTGGGCCGCCGGCACCGCTGTGAGCCGCCCCCATGGTTCCGTCAGAGAACACCTGTGAAGGACGAGGTGCGCCGCTGTGGTCCGCCCGCTTCGCCTTGGCGCCCACCTGCCGGCGCTCTTCGGCAGCGGCGCGATTCGCCTCCATCCGAGCCCTTTGCTCCGATGTCAAACCGCCGCCAGCAGGGCGGGACGATTCTGCGGCCGCCTTGGCCTCAGCGGTAGCCCTAGATTCGGCGGCCGCCTTGGCCTGCGCTGCCTCGGCGGCGGCCGTCGCCTCCGCGGCTGCCTTCGCCTCCGAGGCCGCCGTCGCCTCCGCGGCCGCCATTGCCTTCACCGCCGCCAGTGCCTCCTCTGCCGCCTCCTCTGCCGCCTTTGCCTCCGCGGCCGCCTTCGCCTCCGCGGCCGCCTTCGCCTCCTCTGCCGCCTTCGCCTCCGCTGCTGCCTCCTCTGCCGCCTTCGCCTCCGCGGCCACCTTCGCCTCCACGGACAAGAGTTGCGCTGCGGCCGCCCGCGCAGCCGGTCCGGTAGCGTCATCAAAGCGCTGGAAGGATTCCGCAAACGTACGCTGCATCGTGACGGCCAAATCTGAATCAGGAAACTCTCGAATGTAAGAGCTCAAACGTTCGTCCCAATCACCGATCCGATCCAGCAAATCCTGTCTCAGGTCCTGATTCATGGCCGCTCCAAGCTTTTTCGCTGCACGCATCTCGCTCCTGAGGCCATCATACTCAGCGTGCAGGCCTCGGTATAACACGAGGCGGGCCGGTCGATGTTCGGGCAGCGCGTCCATCCACCGGTTCAGGTCACCATCGGGCAGCGCGTCCTCCATCGGAATGGAGGCCCTCAGCATTTGAGAATTCTGTGCCGTGTGACGCCCAAAGTTACACGGCTGTGAACCCAACGTGAAGGTGCCAGATTACAGGGACGGTATCCATCATGGAACCAGACAGGGGGATGCGGGAGAGCCCGATGGGGGTGATCTCTC
>Ga0180443_100402_pt1 | contig 27365 bp, 25 predicted proteins | sample ChrtobMetP5_32mM_FD_119753 | JGI IMG/M metagenome (GOLD analysis project Ga0180443, IMG submission 119753) | Chrysochromulina tobin associated microbial communities from unialgal haptophyte culture, Seattle, Washington, USA - P5_32mM MetaG | ecosystem: Host-associated > Algae > Haptophytes >... | reverse complement strand
GAGGCGACGTGCAAGCAGCTGCCGGCGAATGGACTGGAATTTACGCTCCAGGTCGTCGTGGCCGTCGTCCAAACCGCACATGAGGCGCAGCATCCACCCGTCTGGCGAGGCGGGCGCTTTGTCACCGCCTTCCGGATTGATGAGATAGACTGCAAACCCAGGCGGAGAGGACTGATGCGTGGCCCGCAAACCCGCAGCGCATAGTAGTTGAACAACCTCGGGCGCCTGCTCAGCGCCGCTGCCCTTGAGGCGCCGCAGTGAGAGGGGCGAATCGAGGAGCGCGACGATGTCCATCGGGACTTGCATCCCGCTTCCGGATGTTCAATAACGTGTTCGCACTTGTTGTGCACCCTTTCGTATGGCTGAGGGGGAGCCGCTTCGTGTATGCCGGAGTATTTCACTTGCCTTCGCCTAATTAGTTTCTCAATCACCGAGGCGGCCCGACTATATGCAAGGCACATTGGACCTCAGCAAGCGGCCGCAGAGATCCAGAGAAGGCGGCGGAGGAAAGAGGAAAGAAAAGGTGATCACCGCAAAGGGCCTACCTTCTTGGAAACAGTTGCTGGGACAGTAAGAACAAGCGCATTGTTGCGCAGAAGCTCTCGAACCAAACGCGAGGGCGCAGTCCGACAGCACGGATGTCGATCCCAGGGGATCCCAGCCGCCTCCCAAGATCCAAATCAACGCCGGCAGCGCGCGCATGCTCCGCGTCTCATTTGGGGTCATGTAAGGTGTGTGAATTCTGAGCGGGCAGTAACAGTGCCGTAGCACCGGTTATCGCGTCTGTCGTGTTAACGTTCACACAACCAAAGCATTCACGAATCACGATTAGTGCGTCATCCGCTCCGATTGGCCGTCGAGGTGACCGACATTTGTACTCGCGACCATGCGTACTTTCCCCACCCTTTACATCCGCCCCCCCCCAGGAATAGGGGGGGTCAAGTTCAAGTTCAAGTTACTTCATAAACAACAGACAACCTAAACGGAAGCCTATCGAATGTGCTCTCTAAGCTAGCAGTGGGGGTGAGAGTCGTCGGAGATGGTGAGACACAACGAAAGGAGCACGAACGGGAAGGAGACCAGGAGGAGACACGCCACAGGGTGCTAGCCTGCGTGCCCTCGAGTACAGGTAGAGATCGAAGAGAATAGAAAGAGAGGGGGGATTGGGGAGAGAAAGCGGGGACATAGACCATGACATAGACGCCTCGATCGAAGAACTCGAGGCCGGTCGGTGCAGCGTCACGTTCATCGAGATGACCAGCGCAGGCAAGAGGGCCCTTCCCAGTAGTCGTTGCCGACACGGAAACCGGAACCCTTTCACTCGCGCCAGTCCGCTCAACTCCCGCTCGCCTCATCCGCCGCCGGTCGTTGAACTGTCATTGCCAGGGACTGCCTCAGCCGTTGCCCTCTATTCAACCTTTTGCCCTTATTGCGCTTCCTCTTCGCGATTCCGCCTATTAGGCCGCTGCCCCCTTCTGCGCACTTCACCGATGTCAATGTGTCGTCAGACGTCTGGCCCGGCAGTGTCTCAGGCGCGTCGTTATCTATGGTCGCCGTGAGCGGGTCCGCGACGAGCAAAGCGCGCGCCATTGAACTTGAACTTGAACTTGAACTTGAACTTGAACTTGAACTTGAGGGGGGGTCCCCCAGGAGTCGTACCGGTAATTTTCCTGTGGCTTCTTCTCCGCGACGGGTGTGTGCCGCCGCGACGAGGAAGTGGATCGTGCGCGAGCCGACGAGAAGGCGTAGTACAGAATGCCACCAGGCATGCGCCGCCAGAATAGCTCGAGCAGCTCATCGGACCTCGCTCGGCTTGAGACGCAGTATGTCAACGTCGCCGTCACGCTGCGCTGCCGGCCGAAGATCAGCGCGCTCGACGAGGACGGCGGCATTCCCTCCCCGCTCGGGGCCGAGATCAACATTGAAGGCGAGCGCGCGTGCAATTTTAAGGGCGTGGCGTACAAGTTTTCGCAAACGTACGGGCCGGAAACGTCCACATCGGACATCTTCGATGTGCATCGCGACGCCGTCTACGGAGTGCTCAACGGCTTTGACGTGACGCTGATGGCATACGGATCCACGGGCAGCGGCAAGACGTTTACGATGCTGGGGACCGAAGAGAAGCCCGGGCTGACGCCGCTGGCCATCGACGCGCTCTTCGAGCGCATCGCCAAGGGCGGCTCCTCGGGCCAGTCGTACGCGCTGCAGGTCTCGGCGATGGAGCTCATCGAGGAGCGGTGCGTCGACCTGCTACATGGCCGCGCGCCCATCGTGCTGCGCTCGGCGTCCAAGAGCGACGGCGGGCTCATCTTCCACGGCCTCAAGGAGGTGCCCGTGTCCACGAAGGCGGAGCTCATCGACCGCATTAGCGCCGCCACCGCTGGGCGTACGACCACGGCCAACTACCGGCACGATGCTTCGTCGCGCTCGCACTTGATAGTGAGGCTGCGCGTCGACGGCGCGCGGCTGATCAGCTTGGGGAGTGCGCCGTCGCCAAGGGGCAGCACACTGGCCGCGGCGGCCGACGCCGAGGTGGCGACCGGCAGCTCAGCGCGCAGCGACGACGGTAGCGGCGGCGGCGACGGCGGCGAGGTCTCGCTCAAGGACGCAACGTCGGCGACTCTGACGCTGATCGACCTCGCCGGCTCCGAGGCCGCGCTCCTCAACACCAATGCCGCCGCGGTCGCCCAGGGTATCGGCATCAACAAGTCTCTCCATTGGCTCAAGGTGGCGGTGCATGAGCTCGCTGGCAAGCGGCCGCCGCAGCTTCGCAACTCGGCGCTTACGCGGCTACTCACCCCTTCCCTCACGGGTGGCGCCCACGTCGTGCTCGTCGTGTGCTGCTCCGTCGCGCCCGCGCCCTCGGCCGCGCGCGACGCCATTGACACCTTGCAGTTTGGCGAGGTGGCCGGCCGAGTGACGCTGCGCCCGACACGTCGCACGAACGTCGAGGGCGGTCAGCTGGGTCAACTGCAAGCACTGCTTGTGACTCTCGCGGACGACAAGCTGGCGCTCGCCTCGGACGCGGCCGCGCTTCGGCAACAGGTCGACGGGTACGAGGAGCTCATCGCCGAGCTCAAGTCGACACTCGTCAACCAAGAGACGCTGGCGCGCGCGGAGAGTATGGCCTCGACGGCGGCGGCGCAGCTCGCCTCGGCGCAGCAACGCAACGCCGAGCTCGCGCGTAGGTGCGCCGCGGAGGAGGCCTCGAACGCCGCCCTCGCCGCACAGCTTGCCGAGGTCGAGGCCGCCGCGGCCGCCGCGACCGAGCGCAATCACGACCTGCTTGAAGCGACGCGAGAAGCGAGTGTGCAGCGCCACACTCTCGAGTCGCGCCTAGCCGTGGCGCGCGATGATCTCTTGGGGCAGCAGAAGCTCGCAGCGTCGGCTGAGCATGAGCTCGCCACACAGCGCGAGGCGGTCGGGGCGCTGCAGGCGCAGCTCGACTCGCTGCAGACCGCCTTAGAGTCTGAGCGTGCCACCGCCGCCAAGCGCGCGGCCGAGGCGGCGGCACTCGAGCAGACGAATTCGGCGCTGAACCAGAAGATTGCCGAGGCGCGCGAGGAGGTGCGGGCGAAGAACGACCTACTGCTCCTTCGGCACAAGCTGTACCGCAACCGCTCGGCACGACGGCCGAGCACCGCCGCGAGTCGCAGTGAATCTCCCCGGCCCTTCGGCGCTGGCATCGGAAGCTTCCCTGGCCAGCTGCGCGCGCCAGGCGGAGGGGAGCTTCCCTGGTCCGCACAATCCCATCCGACGACGCCTACGGGCTACGCGCCAGAGAGCGGCGGCCGTGTGCTCCGCGCACCGGCCGATGCCGAGACCGCGGCGGCCGAGGCGGCCTATGAGGCGGCTCTAGAGGCGGCGGCGGCGGCCGTGTCGGCGGGCGCCGACATCCTGAAGGTTGAGCACGAGGATGCGGAGAGCGCTTTGAAAGCGGCCATCGCCTCGACGAGCCTTGGGAGCGAGCTGGAGAGCGCGCTCCAGAACGCGAGCGCCAGCGAATGCGTGGATACCAGCTTAGCGAGCTTGAGCACCGCCTCTACGACGTCGCGCGGTGTAGCGGCGAGTGCTCCGCCGGCATCAGCGGAGGGAGTCGCCGATGAGCAGCCGTTTGAGCCGGCACTAGCGCTCCCGTCGCCCCCACATTCACGTCGCGTCAGCATCGAGACGATCCCCCCGCCGTCGCCGCCCCCCCACGCCGCCCCCACCGCCCTTGGCACTGATGACGATGGCTGGGGCCGCTTGCAGGGCCATGCATGGCCCCTGCAGGGCGGAGGCCAGGGCGGCGGCCATTTCCTGAGGACCTCTGCTGAGCTCCATGCGCGCCCTCCATCGGCGTCCACTGCCCCGTCGGCCGGCGAAGCGAGTGCTTCGGCGCCAACTCTGCCGTCGGCGGCTCTTCCGGTGCCAGCGTCGCCGGCGCGCTCCCTTCGGTGTGCGACGCCCGCTCTCGATCTGCTCGCCTCGCGCTCGACGGGTGCAGCGACGCCCCCAGCGCACCGCACCGCCGGCGGGTTTGCGACGTTCGCGCTGCTGGACACGAGTCAAAGTGGCGGCGGCGCGGCCGGGCCGCCGCCCCCCGAGCCCGCGCAGTCGCCGCCGCATCCCTCTCGCCCCGTGTCCATCTCGTCCCGGGCCGTCGATGAAGCTCGACGAAGCTCGACGAAGCTCGACGAAGCTCGACAGGCCGTGGACGAAACGGCCTCGCTCTCCGCCGTCGCCCGCTCCGACGACGTGCCCGGCCGGTCGTTCGCCGCGCGGGGCCGCACGGCTCTGCTCGTGTCGAGCCTCGATAAGGATCGCATCACGGGGGGGAGCCTCGCGTCGTCGCGTCGCGGGCTTGCGGGCGCGGAGCCCGCGGGCTCGCTGCTAGCTCGCGAGTGGATCGAAGAGCACAAGCTCGAGCACCAGAGCGGCGCCGCGCGCCCTATGAGCGGCTCTGCGGCGCTCAGCACAGCGCTCGGCGGCTCGGGCTCGGACGCTGTCAGCATGGCTGTCGCACGCGCGGCGGAGGCGCGACGCCGTGCGGAGGGACTGATGTCGAGTGACACCGCGCGCCCCCCGCCATGGAGGCGGACGGATGCGCGCTAACGCGAGGATAACGCGAGGAACTCGACTGGCAATGGCTACACTGCTCACTGGCACGGTCTCTCCTCCCCGTTCGTCGAGAACGAGATCCCGTAATGCCGTTAAAGATCAGCGAGACTTGATATAAAATTGATATGGATTGCGAGATGCATCGCATGGTGCGGAACACTCTGAAGTGACACGAGTGGGTAATACACCTCCGCCGACGAGAATGGGCTATGGGCTACGGATCGGCGCTTTTTACTTTACCTTTTAGCTTTTTCCTGACGGCAACCGCACCGCTCTCGTCCGGTCCGACCTCCGTAACCAACCGCTGGCAGACCACAGCTGTGCTGTAGAGGCTAGAGCTGTGCCAGAACGCGAGAGCCAACCATAGATTTCAATTGAATCGCCTGAACCCATCTCCAGGCGGCAGCGTCTGCCGATGGTATCCACTCGGGTATGGGTGCTCGCCGCCCGTGCCGTCGGCGTTGCTGTACCCGCCGCTGTTGCCACCGCAGTGGCCAGCATCGTAGCCTCCACCGCTGTTGCCACTGTTGCCGCCATAGCCACCGTTGGCGCTGCCACGGTAGTCGCCACCGCCGCCGCCGCCGCCGCCGCCGCCACTGCCAGCGGCGCCACTGTAGCCACCGCCGTGGCCAGCATCGTAGCCTCCACCGCTGTTGCCGTAGTAGCCACCACCACAGCCACTGTTGGCGCTGCCGCGGTAGTCGCCGCCGCCGCCGCCGCCGCCGCCGCCGCCGCCACCGAAACCGTCGCGTCCGTAACCGCCGCCGTAGCCTACATTGGAGCTGCCGCGGTAGTCGGCGCCAGCGGCGCTCGCGCCGCCTGCGTAGCTGCCTGGCTGCGCCGGGCCTATGGAGTAGGCGACGCTCGCCACGGCGCTCGTGCTGCTCGCCAGGTAAGAGCGGCACCCCTCGATCTCTGCTAGGAAGCGAGCCTCGCTGCTCAGCACGGCGCTCATGTCGGGCTCTGGGGGCGGTGGGTTGTACGGGCGGGGGCCTGCAGCAAGGTGATGGGCGGAAGCGGGGTGGTGGGCGGGGGTGGCAAGGTGATGGGCGGAAGCGGGGTGGTGGGCGGGGGATGGATGCACGGAATGCGCCGCCGTCGGTGCCCCATACGGCGCATGCGCATTCGGCGTCTCGCGCGCATAGGCTGGTTCATAGGCTGGTCCCCTGCCTCCTCCTCGAAGCCCTGCCTCTTCATAGGCTGCCCCCCTGCCTCCTGCTCGAGGCCCTGCCTCGAGTGAAGCCAAAAAGGCGGCATCACTCGCGGACAATCCTCGAGGCTCCGACGCGGCGCTCGCATAGGGCGCTGCGGGCGGCGGCCGCGCCGGCGCGTGGCGCGGGTAGCGCGCATGGTGCTCCTGCGGCGGCGCTGCTGGCGACGGCAGCGCCGCCACCGCTGCCTGCCATTTGGAGCCATGGCTCGGCGGGCCCATGTGCGACGGCGCCGTGCGGTGCGACGGCGGCGACGGCAGCTGCGGCAGCTGCGGCTGCGGCGGCGGGCGGGCGCCGTGCTCTTTGTAGCCGATCCACTCGCGCGGCTTGTTCCCCCCGGTGAGCACGACGCCATCGCGCACAGCGCCCGCCACGTCAAGCCTGGACGAATTCGAAAGCTGGTCACGCAGCCACAGCAGCAACATGCCCCGCGGCACCGCCACGACGCCCGGCATCCCCGTGCGCGTCTCGTGCCGACAGGTGCCCAGGACAGCCTGGAAGAGCTTGAGCAGCGTCGTGATGCCCATCTGTAACAGCCGATCCACGTCACGGCTCGACGGCTGCAAGTACACGAGTAGCTCCTCGTCGAGTGAGTCCCCCCCGCGTGCCGGCAGCTCGCGAGGCGACTGGCCACTCGCGGGCGGCTGCAGCGGCGGCGCTGGCGGCGGCGCTGGCGGCGGCGCTGGCGGCGGCGCTGGCGGCGGCGCTGGCGGCGGCGCTGGCGGCGCTTGGGGAGGCACCGCTGGCGGTGGCAGCGGCGCTTGGGGAGGCGCCGCTTGCGGTGGCGGCGGCGCTTGGGGTGGCGCCGCTTGCGGTGACGGCGCTTGCACCAGTGGCGGTGCGGGCTCCAAGGCCGGCAGCGGCGCATCCGCAGCCTTGAGGCCCACGCCGCCACTGGCCAACAAAGCACCATCCCGCTCAAGCGAGGCTAGGAATTCGGCGTCCCTTCGCGCTCTTTCAGCTGCACGCGCCGACTCGGCCGCCTGCGCTGCTCGTACCGCTTCCGCCGCACGCGCTGCCTCTGCTGCTCGGGCGGCTTCGGCGGCTGCGGCCGCATCCGCTGCGGCTGCGACCTCGGCCGCCGCCAGCGATGCTCTCGCTGCTGCAATCGCCTCTGCCAGCCGGGTGGCCTCTGTCGTGGCCGGTGCGGCGGCCGCAGACTCCTGCTCCGGTGCTTGTGGCTTATACTCAGGTTCTGTGTCCAGTGGTGCGGCGGCCGCTTCTTCAGTTTCAGCCATGGAAGCAGCTAGCGCTTTCTGAATGGCGTCTTCCGCCACGGTTGCCGCGAGTTTGGCGTCGACGTCATCCACGCGCTGTCGCTTGGGAGCACTCTCTGGATGCGTGGTGACGTGCTCGTCACCAAGATGCATATGGACACACGTGAGTGCGTCGCCGGGACTTTCGAGACAAGTCAAGGGAACTTCACACTTTCGCTTCGCCGACGACCCCCCGCACGCCGACAGAGGGTGCGCGTCTCTTGTACATCGCAAAGTCTGTGAGTGGGACGATCTCGGACATTTTGAGATGGTTGGCTGATGGTCGAGCTGTTGGATGGAAGCTGTCTCATCACATCGAAGATTGTGGCGACATGCGCACTTGGGCGGCCACCATTCTTTCCATCTCTGCGGTTTCGGCCATCAACACCGCCCTGCCGCGTCCCTATTCGTCGGCGGCTTGGCGCGCTGTGTCCCCGACCATGGTGAATGTGGTACAAGACATATCCATGGACGGTGTACTCATTGAGCTCGCTCAGCGCCCACCAGCCAACGCGCACCCCGACGCTGCTGCCTCGCTCGGCCTTTTCTCACGGACGACGGCCATCATCAACAAAAAGCCCGCGTACGTGCACGCGACGAAGCCGAATATAATGCTTTGGTACATGCCCAACGGCGACTGGTGTATTGGGCTGAAGTCGGAACTCGGGCTTTCCAGATGCTACGCTTACTGTCCGAAGAATCGCAACACGGGTCTGCCCTACGACATCAAGGGCAAGTGGAAGTTTTTGGACAACGCCGCTGGTTTTGTCGAGAATGTGGATGTGAGCGTCAGCCGCTGGTCGGCCTCGGAAGCCGCCGGCAATGCTGTTGGAATGTCTCAGGGTGTCGGGGAGGCCCTTACTATGGATCCCCGGACGATGCCGCAGATGCAGCAGCCCACACAGCAGCCCGCACGGGAGCCGATGCCGCAGATTCAGCCCTCGCCAGCCCAGGCCCAGTACGCCGACGTCGCGGCGGATACCCGCTTTGACTCTGCTCGCGGCATTGATGGGAGTGTGCAACGTGAAGCCCGCGCCGCGTCGCGCCAGCAGGCCCAGCCGCAGCAGCCGCCAGCCCGGCAGCCGCCTTCCCAGCAGCCGGCGACTGCGATGGAGGCTCGCGTGGCAAACGCACGCTCGATGTGCAACGCGGCCACTGACGCCAAGTATCGCACCCTGATGAGCCCTTTACTCGAGGCGTACTCGGCCGACCGCATTGACGAAGAGGAGCTCAACCGGCGCAAACAGGAGGTTCGCGCGCAGCTGGAGGAGGAGCGCTGGTCTGGCCTGGAATTGGCAGTCGAGGTGGCCGTGGGCGACTACGAGGTGGCCATGGCGGCGCGGGCGGCCGCACAGGCTGGGGAGGCCGAGGCGGTAGCGGCGGCCAATGCGGCGCGTGCAGCCGCGCAGGCTGCCGAGACAGAGGCGGCGGCGGCGCGTGCAGCAGCGCAGGCCGCCGAGGCTGAGGCGGCGGGCCGACTCGACGCGGTGTTGATCGAGATCGAGCGGGGGGCGATCGCAGCGCCCATGCCAGGCGCACGAGGCCCCGCCAGGCAGCCGGATCGCGCCTCACGGTTGCGCCGGCATGCCGGCTTTGAAATGAATGACTCAAAGCCGAATCCGATCGTTGACGTGGTCTCCGCCGATGCCTACTACCTGAATACCGGGGTCGTCATCCGCTGATGAGTTCAGAGGGCAAGCCACAGAGACGGATGGGGCGGGGGCGCATGTTGTTGCATGCTCGAGGGTTTGCGTGGCGCACTCGACGTGCGTGGAAGATGGATCCAGGTTGAGTGCAGTTTGGTCCTCGGAGCGGTGGGCGCCTCGAGTGAACTGGCAGCTCGTGGAGATGTGGTGTCGGACGAGACGATGGACCTGTGCCACCTTGTGCGTCCAAAAGCGAGTGGCGAGTGCTTCATGGAGTTAATCATGGAGGCCACATGCCCATGTCGTGTTTGGTGCTTCCGTTCTGTGGCGTGGCGCCAGGCGTCGAGTGGCCGTGCGCCCACGATCGTGGGCTTTCCGTTCGTCGGATTTCCAAGGGGCTTCGCTTTTCCTTCGTGCGTGCACGTGAAGCTGCCGACACGCGTTAGACGACGCGACAGATAAAGATTTGTTCATTTGAAGCGGTATCCCGGGTGCTCGTTTTTGACGCGTCTTTTTTTACTTTCGAGACGCCCGTACTCGTACGTGTATGAATCGTCCCGGCGCGTCCGGTCTCGTCCAGAACATAACAGGTGGGGGTAGCTTTTCCGGAGTGGGCAATGGCCCGGCGGGGTCCGTGAGCGCCGCACGACCGCACGAAACATAGCATGGTCCATGGAAAGTTCGTGGAAAAACAATGCCCCTGCTGTCGTGTCACTATGTCGGATGACTCTATGCTGAACTCTTTGCCTGATTGGCATTGCCCCTGACCGGATTTACACGCCACGGTCGTGCACACCCCTGCAGTGCGCGTGCACCTTGTGGAGCGCGCACCTCCCGCCCGTGGTCGCGTGCACGGCAGCTCGGCTGTGGCTCTGCCTCTGACCGCCTCCGTGGCTGCTGCCCAGCCCTCGATCAACGATCTTGGATGCTTGTCGATGTCTGGACGCCACTGATGGCTCCCTGGCTCATCAACCCGGTGTCTCGCGCCTTTCGCCATTCCCCCTCCCTCTGCGCCGTTCTCGGACACCGTGCGCTCGAACACCTCTCACCACCCTCGGGTCAAGCCCTGGGTCACGCCAGAGGCAGGTCGAGGAGCATCTTGATTTTGGCTTCATAGATATTCTCTGGTAAGAGTCCACTGTCAAAGAGGTCTTTCATCCTGGCCAATTCGGCCTTCAGCTTGTCTACAACTGGAGCAGGATCTGATTGACGGCTGCTGCCCATGGAGCCCTTGCCGCCCTTGCCGCCCGCGCCACCCGTGCCGCCGGTGCCGCCCTTGTGCACCGGGCCGCGCGGACGCTTGTATGGATCCTTGGGCGATTGATCTGTGCCCTGTTGCTGCGCCGCGCCGGGGCGCCGTTTTCGGTTTGGAGCCGGTGAAGATGATGGATCCGGCACACTTGGCAAGGCCGCCGCGAGCGCCGCTTCCGCCGCCGCCCAGCTATTGCTCGCCTGCGTGCTTATTTTGGTCGATGGGCGAGACTGGCGCGAATGTTGTTTCCAAGCAGGAACTGCCAGCGGCGCGCGCAGGAAGCGGCCTGGAACGAGCGCCTCAAAGTCTCCATCATCGTACATCACGTCGCAACGGCCCTCGGCGTCAGGCACTGAGGCGATGCGACCTGAGAACCATTTTGTCGCGCCTCGAAGCCGTATGGCATTCTGCGCCAACCACCTGGCCTCTACTGGCTGGCCATCGCTTGTGTCTGCTCACTTTCGAATTCACAGCCAATAGTTCACCAAAAATTCCACCTTTTGCATGCTTTGTGGATTCGTTTTTTACAGAGGGGTCAGTCGCTCACACCCTTGGTGACCTTGAATGTCTTTGGGAAACTCTTTCCGAGATTCGCCTCGTTTGCGCAAACACACATCTCGAGACAGAGATGGTTATCTTACTTCAGGCAACGCTCGCCTATGCGCTCGCCTATGCGCCTATGGGGCACACGCATGTCCATTCTATGTGGCGTGCGACCAGTAACGCACATGTGGCGCGCCCCATAATTACTATGACTGATGAAGACGCCACCCGCGACTCGTCCGAAGAGACGCAACGCGAGCTGGTCACCTCCATCGTGGAACTTCAGGCAGAGTTCTCAATGGCCGCCTACGTCGCGGAACTCCAGGCAGAGGTTGCACGATTGCGGCAGGAGCAGCAGCATCAGTCGTATGATGACGCCACACGCGACTTAGCGCCGACATCGGACGTGTTCATGCACATGCAACATGACGAGGCGACAACACGTGCTCCTGCACCCAGCAAGGATGCTGATACCAGGGAGGCCGCATACCGCAGGTTTCGCGAGCGGCAACGCCAGCAAGCGGCAGGAGTTCCGATGAGGGAGTGGTCAAAGTTGGCGGATATCAAAGACGAGAGGCCCGACCACGTGTCGGTCCCGCCGACCCCGGAGCAGCAGGCTGCGGCGGATCGCCTTTTCCAGGCGATTCTGACCGGATCTGGGCCGAGACCCTCCTATGATAGGACCGGCAGAAACGCATACCAACGCGAGACGGGATTCGGCGAGGGGCTGGACAGCTTGGCCGCTGACAAGTCTGTTGAACCTGATTCTGTTGACGAGCAATGACCCGATGAAGATCACCGCACGTAGCCACGTACTGTACTCTTGAGTGATAGACCACGAGAAGCCTGCGGCGTTCGTTTTATGCTCTCTAAGAAATTCGTTGTAGATAAAAAATCTCGCTCGTTACTGTGTGTGAGTGTGTCCCGGCTCCCCCCGTGTCTTTTTACCGGTGTCTTTTTACCGGTAAAAAGACACCGGGGGGAGCCGGGACACATACGGACACACGAATCACACAGACGAACCTCACAAGCATCCCAACCCACCAACGCACCCAAGCGACCGCGAGACGACCGAATACCGGTACTGTACAAGTTTTTTGGATGTTTTACCGTTTCCACAAGTGCGAAAAATGCAGCTTTCTGCTTGCCCCCTTCGAGAGCAGCCGCCGGTACATGTAGTGATATCGAGGAGATGGTGTACTTTCGGGTGAAGGTTTCGACCCCGATGTCCCTGCGCGACAGGCGTCCCGCTGGAATCGTTGGCGGTAGGATCCCGCTTCCGCAGAAGCTGGATGGGCTGGTGTCGCCGCAAGAATGGGCAAAACGCGTGGACCACTTCAACAATGAGGCTGTGATGGTAATGCGAAACGAGATCTCGTGCCAAGAGGCTGTCATTTGCGGCGCGGGTTTGTTCGCACTCTGTGGTGGCGCATGTTGCTTCTATTACTGGCAGAATGAGATGGCGCCGAAGAGAATGACGGACCATCTGAACGCCATAGTCTCCGGATTCTCCGACGACCGTCTGATCTGGGGCTGTGAGCTGGTCACGATGAGGGACCTTGCGGCAACTCAGTACGTCGTTTTCTTCGTTCGCACGCCCGAGGATACCCTTCCGGATCCCGCAGACCTCGACATGACCAATAACCCGTTCTTGGCGATGCAGCAGATGATGGGCGGCATGATTGCTTGATTGGCGACGGCACGCGCGTGTGCGATGATGACGACTTGCATGCCGATGCAGCCGGGCATGCAGATCGTTAGTGGCCAGCCGGTGCAGTGTTCACTTGTACAGGACGAGGTCTCGATGTGTCCGATTTCTCTGAACGCCGCCCCTACAACGCCCGTGGGGTTGTTTTCACCAATTCGTACACCCTTGTTCGAGGACGTTCTTGAGGGCGAATCATCGAAAAGTGATCTGTGTTCACAGAGAGTCAGAGACGTCCCGGCTGGGTGTGGCGCGGGGCGCACGGTATAGGATGGAGATCTGCTCCCCGCGCTAGATCGCGCGCTGTGGAGATAACAGAGAGATCGCGCGCGCCGTACCGCACGATTTGGGGATGCGCATGGCATTGGGGTGGCCTGGGTCCACGTCACTTTCCGTACCGGTAAACATGACGCCCGCAATCACGCATGTCCCTCGAGGGGTCAATGCGACGCCGCTATGTGGTATTTCTCTTCGGTGTGCGCTCGTACGGTAAGTTTGACGAACCGGAAAAAAAGAATAACGAACCGGTAACCCGAGATGAATCTCAGTGCTGACACTCGCCCCCCCTGCGGTTACAGGCGCGCCGCGCCTTGTTTCCAAATTAGGCACTTTCAGCCTCCTCCCAAAGGCAGGCCCGACACTCGCCGCGGAAAAATGGGCATCCGCCCAGTCCCAGCGCGCGCTCTGCAGCTTGCTCAGCGGCGAGCCGACTGCGCCTGCCAGCAGTAGCATCGTCAACAAGTACTTATTGAGATGAATCCGTAATTAAGTGCTGCGTAGCAGCGTCCAGGGTACTGAGATACGTACGAGTCGACTGAGATTCGTACGTGGGGCGCGCCCGGCGCGCACATGGCACGAGCCGTTGGTTCTTTTGAGTATCTTGCTCACAGGTTTTGCGAGAGCGTTACACCGGATTGTGGCCGCGGCCGCGCACCCCGCACGGGCGCGGGCCCGGGCTCGGGTCCAATCTGCAAAGAGCAAAGTGCAATCTCAATAACTCAATTTTATCCGCGTCGGGCAAGGGGCATTTGAAGTCCGCGAGGCTGACAGGGGGCTGGTATTGAGCGCGCTCGGTCGAGGAGGCGGCAGTGGGGCCTAACGCACGGCCGACGTGCTCGTCGTCGGGCACCTCGCCGTCCTCTAGTTTGTCGCAATGCTTCCTCGAGAAGTCCATTCTCTCGCGAGCCGCGCCCGTCGTGATGAGGCGCACAATCCTGGTGTTCCCCGTGGAAAGGTTTCAGTGAGTCCGCTTTCGTAAGAAACTGCGATGCACGTGTTCACAGCTTGGACACTTACACTGAGCCTTCACTCTCGCAGCTGTTACTGATGCTGGAGAGCTACGATGGTGTAAACATGAGGAGGGGCTCATGATCCTAATCCCACATGGATGGATCACCTCCTCAGTTGCGGACTTACGTCCAGAAGTTGTCCCCCCTTGCCGCCGCGGGTTACAGCCAGGGCGTGAGCCGTGCCTAGAGACGACCTCAGTCGTCACACCCCCGCAGCAATTATTGCCAGACACCTGATGTAAGCTGGTGGTGAGAAGGGGGGATCAGAGGGGGGGATTTTCGGTTGCGGGCCCGCTTCGCGCGGTCCGAGGAGATCGCCTCGGCAACTTCGCGTCGAGCCCGCTTCTCCGCTTTGTTCGGTTTCGCGCCAAACTCCTCGAAAATTCGGGTGAAGGTGGACGCCCAACTGGCGTCCATATCCGGCCAACGGGCCTCGAACGCCGTGCTCCCGAGCTCACTCAGGAGCTCGAGCTCGCCTCGTGAAGGTTGTTGGCTCCCGATGGGACAAACTCGAACCACACCTGCGCGTTGATGGCAGCGCATAGGGAGTGGAAGAAGTGGACCATGCGCGCTGCATCGACCACTCGCGTGTAGCCTTTCGCCATGCCGAAGAGGGCACCAGTGTTATCCATGAAGTGGATAACCCGTCGGTTGCGAAACTGCTCGGGGCGTGATAGGTAGCACACCAGGGCGCCAAGTGTCTCGAGGGGGCCGATCTGCTGCTTGCGGGGACGGAGCCTCGCGATGAGGCCCGCCGGCACGGCGGCAGAGCAGTGGCGCCAGAGGGAGGGCGTCTCGCCCCGGACAGGTGCTAGATCGGGGTCACACCGGGTCGTAGTAGGCATTGAATGCCCGCAGTGGCCTTCGGGGGAACTTCCGGTGTGACCAGGTCCCATCACCTTCCCGACCTGCCGCCAGATCACTGCGCGCGATGGAAAAGGTGCTCCACTCGTGGGTCGGCGACCAGCTGCACACGCTTATGGGCTACAGCGAGGGCCACGTGGTCGACTACATCGTCTCGCTCGCACGCTCTTCCAAGTCGCCAGCGGCGCTGCTCTCAAAGCTGCACGAAGCCGACGTGCCCAAGGGCGACGGCGCCAAGCGTTTTGCCGAGGAGCTCTACTCGCGAGCGCCCCGGCAGCAGCAGCACAAGTCAGCCTCGTCAGCGACCGCCTCTGCCGAGGCTGCCGCACGTGCACAGAGCAAAGAGACCATCAGCATCATGAAGCAGAACGCTCAGTACGCGATGGTGAGCGACGGCGAGGACGACGACGGCGAGGACGAGGTCACTGCAGCGGTGCAGCGTGCGCTGCAGGAAAAGGAGCGCGAGCGGCAGCGCGCCCAGAAAAAGCGCCAGCGCGATGAGCGTGAGAGCAGCAGCGTCAAGGTGAGCAGCACTGGTAGCGCTGGCCAGAGTTCTGAAGGAGGCGGTGGCGGCGGCGGCAGCAACATCACAGGCGCGGTCGAGGTAGACGACGAGGCGGCGCGCGACGCCGATCGGCGCGAGCGCGATGCGTTCGCCGAGCGGCTGCGCCAGAAGGACCTCGAGCGCACGAAGCACGTGGGAGGCGGCGCGGCGGGTGCGGCGCTCGCGGCGCGTCAGGCAGAGGCGCAGGCACTGCTCACAGCGGGGACTGCCGAGGAAAAGGCGGCGGCGCTCGCCGAGGCGCGAAAGGTCTCGCGGCGCAAGTACCTGGAGCAGCGCGAGGCGAAGATACTCGAGGCGGCGCGCGATGACGTGCGCGACGAGGAGTTCCTTTTTGGCGACACGGAGCACGAGCTGACCGAGCGCGAGAAAAGCGAGCGTGAGTACAAGAAGACGGTCTACGAGCTTGCGAAGAAGCGTGTCAACCTGAGCGAGCACGCGGACCGGTATATGATGCCGACGGCCTTTGATGCCGAAGGGCAGGTGGACCAGGCCAAGCGCTTCGAGGGGCTCCTCGCACGCTACCAGGAGGAGGCGCCCGAGGAGCTCAATGAGTTTCAAGCGTGGGATGCGACGCAGATCAAGCGCGTGACGGGCAAGGCGGGCGGCGCGGCGGCCGACGGATCTGGGGGCGGCCAGATCGGCGAGGGCGTCGACCCGAGATACGCGGAGCTGCTCTCGACCCTCGAGGACCAGATTGAATTCCTCACCGAGGAGATGCTCGCCGGACAGCTGATCGGTGGGGCCGAGGCCCGCGAGATAAACACGGCGGCCAAAGCCAAGGAACGGGAGCAGATGGCTCTGGCTGAGGTGCGCAAGACGTTGCCCGTGTATGCGTACCGCGAGGAGATCATCGCGGCGGTGCGCGAGCACCAGGTGCTGATCATCGTGGGCGAGACGGGCAGCGGCAAGACGACGCAGATCCCTCAGTACTTGTACGAGGCAGGGCTATGCGCCCCCGGCGAGGATGGCAAGCCTCGCAAGGTTGGGTGCACCCAGCCGCGCCGAGTGGCGGCCATGTCAGTGGCCAAGCGCGTGGCGGACGAGATGGGCGTCAAGCTGGGCAACGAGGTGGGCTACTCGATCCGCTTCGAAGACTGCACATCCGATCGCACCGCTCTCAAGTATATGACCGACGGCATGTTGCTGCGCGAATTCCTCGGGGAGCCTGACTTGGCGTCGTACGCGGCGATGATGCTCGACGAGGCGCACGAGCGTACGCTGCACACGGACATCCTCTTCGGGCTGCTCAAGGATATTGCACGCTTCCGGCCCGACCTTAAGCTTCTCGTCTCGTCCGCCACTCTGGACGCTGCCAAGTTCTCAGAGTACTTTGATGACGCGCCGGTGTTCAACATCCCGGGCCGGCGCTACCCCGTCGACATCCTGTATACCAAGGCGCCCGAGGCTGACTATCTCGAGGCGTGCGTGATCACCGTGCTGCAGATCCATATAACGCAACCGCACGGCGACATCCTCGTCTTCTTCACCGGCCAGGAGGAGATTGAGGCCGCGCAAGAGGCGCTGCAGACACGCACACGCGGCTTCGGCACCAAGATCCCCGAGCTGCTCGTGCTCCCAATCTACGCCAACCTGCCGAGCGACATGCAAGCCAAGATTTTTGAGCCGACGCCGCCCGGCGCGCGCAAGGTGGTGCTCGCGACCAACATCGCCGAGACCTCGATCACCATCGACAATATTGTGTACGTCATCGACCCGGGCTTCGCCAAGCAGAACTCGTACAACCCACGCACAGGCATGGAGTCGCTGATCGTGACGCCCGTGGCCAAGGCGTCGGCCAATCAGCGCGCAGGCCGCGCGGGCCGCGTGGCGCCGGGAAAGTGCTTCCGGCTGTACACCAAGTGGGCGTACCTCAACGAGCTCGAGGACAACACGATCCCCGAGATCCAGCGCACCAACCTGGGCGCCGTGGTCCTCATGCTCAAATCGCTTGGGATCAACGACCTCATCCATTTTGACTTCATGGACCCACCGCCCGCCGAGACGCTCATCCGCGCGCTCGAGCAACTGTATGCGCTCGGCGCGCTCAACGACAAGGGCGAGCTCACGAAGCTCGGCCGGCGTATGGCTGAGTTCCCCATGGACCCGATGCTCTCCAAGATGCTCATCGTCTCCACCTCGTACGGATGCTCCGTCGAGGCCCTCTCGATCGCCGCAATGCTCCAGATCGGCTCGTCCATCTTCTATTGCCCCAAGGAGCGCAAGCTGCATGCGGACAATGCGCGCGTCAACTTCCATCGGCCGGGTGGTGACCACCTCACGCTCCTCAACGTGTGGAATCAGTGGGCCGAGACACAGTACTCGACGCAGTGGTGCTTCGAGAACTTTATCCAGGTGCGCTCGCTGCGCAAGGCGCGCGACATCCGCGAGCAGATCGAGGGGCTCATGGAGCGGGTCGAGCTCGAGCTGATCTCGAATGCAGGCGAGGCCGATGCCATCTGCAAGGCCATCACCGCTGGCTTCTTCTACCACACCGCCAAACTGCAGAAGACCCTCGACTATCGCACCATCAAGCACCCGCAGACCGTGCACATCCACCCTTCCTCGTCGCTCCATGGGCAGCAGCCGCGCTGGGTCGTGTATCACGAGCTCGTCTTCACCACCAAAGAGTTCATGCGCCAGATTGTCGAGATCAAGTCCGAGTGGCTCGTCGAGATCGCGCCCCACTACTACAAGACCAACGACGTGGCCGACGACTCGGGCAAGAAGATGCCCAAGGTGATGGGCCGGGTGGCTGGGTCGTGACGCCGCGCGGAGCGGCAGTGCTACGTACTACTCTTCTAGCGACCCGGCATATAGATTGCAGGTATCACAGATTATCCTATCGCATAACGTTAAGCTCCTTGAAATATTATATAATTAGGAGTGGGTACGAACCAGACGATACACCATCAGACGACTGGGCGCATTTTGTGTGGGAAAGTACACGTGCATGCACGTCGTCAAGTTACAGGAAGTTACAAGTTTTCCGGTTTACGTAGCTCAAGTGGAAGACGCCCGCGCAACCGCCGACGCTGTACTGTAGCGACCCTAGCGTGTGCCAAAAGTCTGCATTGCGCAGGCGATAAGAGAACAAACAAGCCCACAGTGTAGCCAGCACGGGTCACCAATTGATCCTCCTTATGGACAGCTTTTCGCCGCTCAACACCACCTCGGCCGTGCTCGCCTCCGCGGTCGCGTTCATGAGCACCGCACAGCGCAAAGCGTGGGCTTCTGTGCTCAATGCGCTCCGTGGCGGCAAGATTGTGTCATTCGTTATGATCGGAGGGAGCATGGCACGCGGTCAGGGCTGCACACAAGAACCCAACGAGACGGATGCGTGCGCATACGCCGCTCGTGTCGCAGCACATCTTCGAGAAAGCTATCCACAGGCGCGCATCCTCTTTGAGAACCGGGCAGTCGGCGGAATGACTACCGGCGGCGCGCTGCTCTCGCTGCCAACCCTGTCGCTGCCCGTGAGTGCCGAGGACAGCGACGACAGCGCGAGCGCGTCGATGCTGCTCATAGACTACGCTATCAATGACAACTTCGAGCCTCAGTCCCTGTGGACGAATCAGCGCAAGAGAGAGGACTTGGGGACTTACCAACAGCTCAAGACGCACCTCAAGCGCTTCGACTTGGGGGAGCAAGTCCATCGCTCGGTGGCCGCAGCGACTGAAGCCATGTTGCGCTACATCCTCGAGCACCGGCCGCAGACGGCGGTCATGATCGTCGAGGGCACGTGCTGGCGATCGCAGACGCGGCGCACCCACGAAGCTCATCGACGGGTAGCGCGGTACTACGGAGTGCCTTCGTTCGATTTCATTGATTCGCTCCGCCTCGACATCGCCCCGCAGAGCACTCTCTGGACCAAACTGCCGCCCGGCAACGACGTGTGCCGCGCATGCATCCGCCCCAAGAAGCAATGCGAGCATTCGAGCTTCCCCACACTCTTCAGCGATGGGAAGCACCCAGACGGGCGCGGCCACCAGCTAGTCGCCGACGCTCTCGTCGCGCTGCTGACCTCGTGGTGGCGGAATGACGAGTTGCTACGGATTGCGCGCGAGCAGCAGCGGCGTGCCTTCAGTGCCACCGAGCTTCTCGATGGAGTTGCCAATTCAACGGCACGAGCCTCACGAGCCTCTGGCGTCTTGCTGAGCCGACGCGATGTCTCGTTGGCGCTGCCCCCTCCATTCACCGACCGCGAGCTGCTGGCTCAGCACACGGTGTGCGCCTCACCCACCACCCTGCACGCAGCCACCTCCCCGTCGCCCCACCCCAACGTGACCATCGAGAGCGGCTGGCGATGGTACGAGGACCGTCCGGGCAAGCCGGGTTGGATCAGCACCGGACCCAACGGGTCGGCCATCGAGTTTGGCGTCCAGTTTGGCCTCGCACCGCGGCTGACGCTCATGTGGACTCTCGGATACGAAGGCTTTGCGCGCGCCGCCGTCTCGTTCAACTCGGAGCGTAACCGTCACCGCGTCAAGCTCATCGATGGGCTGCGCACTGATGGGCTGCACGCGACTCAGGCGGCTGTCCTCGACATGGACGTGGGTCACATGTACCACGGCAGCCGACTCGACCTAGCGTACGGGGTGTCGGGCTGGTCGATCAAGCCACGTTCGAGTGAGCGCTTCCGCGTCGAGATGCTGTGCCGTGGCGAGGGCGAGCGCTGCGGCAAGTTCAAGATCCTGGCCGTGCGGGCGTGCTGACGAAGGGTGCACATGCTTGCCGACGCGGTAAGAGTGCGCGGGTAAAGCGGTAAACTCGAGAGTCCAGGAGGTCGTCGAAGTCTCGTCCTTATCCATCATCTATCCATCATCACATGGCAAGCAGTCGGGGCTGCATCGTGACTGCACTACGGTCCGGACGATCACAAGTATATCTACGTTTTGGCGTCAGCCCGGTCACAACGAAGAACGATCATGCACAGCAGGCGCTCCCCGGGCGGGCGCAGGGCGCCGCCACGCCGCGCGGCGGGGCCGATCGGCCGCGGCGTTATGTTGCTCCGTGTGGACGTCTGTGTGTTCGTCGTGTATACTCCTACTGCGCGAATCGAGTTGCATGTTCGTAGACGTAGAGTTTGTATGAGTATCGTATATAAAACTGTGTACTTCATGTACTATTCGAAACATCCGGACGCTGTATATTCGTCGAGACCAAGACTGCGTACTGGACGTCTGGCACTGCAATGTGCAAAACCTCCATCCATGCTTCCATCGCTTCGTTTAGCGTTTACGTGAGTGGCGCTTTACTCGTACTTGCTCAGCACTTAGCTCAGCACAGATCGAACGTGGCCATGCCAGATTGTGCAGTTCCGCACCTGAAATCTTGTGGGCCTCTGCTCAAGCTAGACTCATTCTTTAGGCGCTCTAGAAGGGCGCAGTCACTGGGCGAAGTAAGGGCTCAGTGCTGCTATGATGGAGACGGCGGCGGCCTGAGGCCGACGCGAAAAGCTCGAGCGCACGCTGGCTGGCCGCGGGCCGCACCGTGCGTATGGCTCGTCGGCTGCGGATGCGCGTTGCCTTGCGACGAAGAGCGCTTTCGAGGCCAAAGGTGGCGTCGATGGAGTGGTACGCAGGGTCGTGGCTACCGGGGCCGAGCCATGGGCGATCGTCGTGCAGCGAATGATTCGGCGCGATGAGGTTGCCGCGCGCCCACTGCTGCGGCGTGGCGCGGGCATCCGACCTCGACGTGAAGGCAGACATCTCCATCCGCTCGGCGCCGTTGAGGTCGGTAAAGTTCCACTCCTTACCGCTCGGTAGGAGTAACGGATCGTAGGACATCGGGCCAGGCCCGGAGGGACCCTTTGGGATCTGCCGCGCGCCAACAACATACCCCTCACGGCCGACCTTAGATATTGTACGAGCCTGGTTGAGGCTAGGGTGCTTGATGGCGTAGGACTGCGGGCCTGGCGAGGGAGGCTCGGCCTTGTCGGCCTTAGCGACGGAGCGCTCGGCGAGCTTGCCCCAATCCTGCGGTCTTGAGCGACACGGTGAGCGACCTTTGAAGGCAGACATCTGCATGAGCTCGGCGCCATTGAGGTCGGCAAAGTCCCACTCTTTGCCGTTCGATTGCAGCTTAGGAGAATACCTTGTTGGGCTTGGGCCTATGACGGACGACACGGTCGCGACGCGTGGCTCATTGGTGGTTGCTATGAAGGCTGGTGATACGATGCGCTTCGTCGAACGATCAAATTGCGGCCTGATGCACAAGTAGTTGAACTCAATAAGAGGTGGGGATGCAGCCAGGCTTCCGTGACGTTCTTGGGGGCTTTGTGGCGGCGACATTTGTATGCTGCCGCTCGGGTTGAAGTTCCAGTTGGGATTGTGCCATGTCGAATGTAGCTTGGCGCCTTGCGAGAGTCGAAAGCGGGCCTTTGCATCCATCGTTCCGGGGGTCTCGCTGCAGGAAGCCTTGCACACAGAGTGTCGGAGCAGTTTTTGTAACGAACGTTTCGTCGTTTAGGTAAACGTCAAGAGGAATGCATGCAACGCTCGCAGTTTTCGATTTCGAGCTTCTCGCGAACCGCCGCTCGGCCGTGGGCCGACTCCGTTAAAAATTGTGATGTGATTTTCACAACTTTGAATTGCACTTTACTTACGACTGCGCTTTTTCTGCTGCGCAAGGGCTTGCCGATTGCGCTCTTCCTGCCACGCGCCCAGGTCGAAGTAGTGCCCCATCTGGCGCTCATCCCGATGCTTCGGAATCCCCTTCATCTCCCAGTAATTGTCACCTGACCTGTCAAGTGGGGCAAACTTGCGGTCGCCGACGCCGTTGAAACCGCCAAGGACGACGTAGTCCTCATAGACGGGCTTCGATTGACCTAGGGCCGCTAGCGCCGCCGCGCTACGAGTGCCAATTGTAGGAGGCGCAATGGGCGGCATCGCGGCAGCGCCGTGAGCCTCAGGTGCCGTAGCGATGGCTGCACGCGGCGCGCCCGCGCCCACGAGCAACGGAACCTCCGTTAGCGGCCGGTACCTCCCAGCGCCTTCGCTCAGGTGCCTCACCGGAGTGTTCAGCGGGAGCATTCCATGGGCGATCCACTGCTGCATCGCGGTGGCGGTGAAGGGTCCCTGCTCCGCGTGTGCCACGTCACGGTAGAACCAGAGAGGCGTTTCCACGGCTCCCGCGCCGCCACCGCCCGTCAGTTGCGGCGGCGCGACCGGTGCGGCGGGTAACGCGCCGCCCGTCAGCGCCGCCGCAAACCAGTCCCACTCGTCAAGGCGCTTCAAGGGTGCAGCAGCGGCCTCGCCGGGCCCGCCTAGGGACGGCGTCGTATCGGGCACATAGAGCCGCGCGCGCCGCGTGCGCTTCAGGTGGCCAGCCCGCAGCCATCCGAGCAGCTTGCGAGCTGTGAACGGCCCCTGGAGACGACCATGATCATCCACGTACTCCCACAGAGTCTCGTCCATATTAGGCAAGTCGGGCGTGGTCGTCGCATCCGCGGATGCGTCGCCGGCCATCGAGGGTGACGTGGCGCCAGCGGACGAGACGGCTGCCGCAGAGCTCGTGTCCACACCAACCACCGGGAGAGGTGCCCCGTAGCTGGCCACACCACCGACGGCCACACCACCAACGGCCGCCAGCTCGGTTGCCGGTGTGGCCGCTGCTGCGCCTGTCATCCTCCGGACCGCCGCCGCTGCGTCGACCAGTGCAGGCCACGACAAGGCGGGCTTCCAATCATCCGCCGTCGATGGCGCCACTGCGCCCGGCTGTGCCGTATCGGCCGGCTCCTCGGCACGGCGGCAGATGCGATCACCGTTGAGCATGCCCTTCCGGAGCCAGCCGCGCATCCGCTTCGTCGGAAACGGGCCCTGAACGGCACCCGCGTCGTCGACGAAGAACCAGCTGCCTGCCTCGGCGGTCTCACGGCCCTTGTCAGCAGCAGCGCCGCCTCCTACTCCAGAAGTCGAGCTCCCCACAGCCGAGCTCCCCACAGCCGAGCTCCCCACAGCAGAGCTCCCCACATCAGCTCGGCTGTCGCCATCTGCACTGCTGTCTGCCGCAGCCGCGAGCTCTCTGTCTACGGCTGTGAGCGTCTCGCCCACCGCCGCACTCTTGTGGGGAACCGGCGCATGCTCCGTCACCGCCATCTGGGGAAGAAGCGCAGCCGCGACCGCAAGCTCGCCCCACTCGCGCAACGGTCGGAAGTCGTCCCGCTCGCCTCCGGCGATGTTCACCTCACGCGTCGGCTCGAGGTAACCTTGGCGCACCCACTCGTGCATCTCAGCTGTCCCAAAGGGCCCTTGCACATTGCCTTCGTCGTCTATGAACACCCACTCACCCTCTTCGACATTCCACTCATCGATCTCCGCTTTGGACTGCTCATCGCCGGAAGGACGTTCCTCTTCTTCGTCGTCGTGCGGCTCGATGAGCTCGTCCCAGAGCGAGACGTCCTGTACCACACCGGACGCCACGTGCTTCACCAATCGAGGGCCGACGACAAAGCCCTGCAGCACCAGCCGACGCAGCTGAGCTGTAGGCAACGGCCCGCGCTCGATCCCGCCGTCGTCGGTGTAGTACCACGTGTCGGATGGTTCCATGACCCGCGCCAAACTCCACGCATTCACACACGTTTTCACGCCGCACACGTGGGTGGTGAAGCTTGAGGGGCGAAGGTTTGGGGAAAGGTACAACAGTACAAGGTTCATGAAGTTTGCTGACAAACGCGTCGCTGTCGTGTCGGACTCGAAGTCTCCAACAACCGAGCGACGCGACGCACCCGACCCGGACCACATACGTAGTACCCGAGATCAGCTGTAATGCCAGAGACGCCTACTACGCCACCACTGCCGACACTTGCCGGCTCGATTGCTCGACGACCGCTTCGTGGGCGAAGAGCGCGAGGAACTCATCGAAGCTCACCTTGCCGTCTTGGTTGGTGTCGGCGACGGTGAAGACTTTGTCCAGCACTTCCTTTTGCATGCGCCCGCCTTTCGAGGCGACGCCCAGCCGCGTCAGTACGACTTCGAGCTCGCGCTTTTCGATAGTGCCCGAGCCGTCGCTGTCGAAGAAGTCGAAAGCGCGGCGGAGCGCCGTCGACGACTCTTGATAGAGCGGCGCAACTTTGCGCGCAAACTCATCAAAGCTGAGACTGCCGTCGCGGTCTTCGTCGAGCGACTTGAGCATCTCCCCTGCGTCTGCATCCGAGGTGCCGAGAGTACGCATCGTCTTGTGCAGCTCGCCCAGGGAGATTTGGCCATCGCCGTCGGCGTCGAAACGGTCGAAGGCGGCACGCAGTTCCTTTTTGGCTTGGGCGGGCAGGTCGCTGAAGGCTTGGGCGGTTTGGGGCGCCGCAGCGGGGGAGAACCATCGGATCACTCGGCTGGCCGCACTGGCCGCACTGGCGGCCAGTGCGGGCAGTCTGCCCGGACTGCCAGTCGGAGGAGCACGTGTGCCCGGACTGGACGCAGGAGCAGTGGCACTGGAGCGTGAGGACACCGAAAGACCCGAAGCAGCAGCGGCGACGGCGGCGGTGTGAGGCGCGCGCGTCACGAGAGCGATGGTGTCCGCCGCCAAGCGCCAAACACGGCGGCTCTCGTTGAACTCGAGGAGCTTCTTTCGCGTAGATTCGGGTAGCGGCTCCGACGACGCACCACCGGCGACCCAAGCTTCTCTGTGCAGGCCCGTCGCGGTCAGGCGTGCCCGAGGATCATATTCGAGGAGCTTATCGATCACACCGCGGGCCGCGGCGCTCACGCGCTCCCACTGCTCCGGGTAGCCGCCGGAATCCTTCGTGTACGCGGGCTTGGCCCGGAGGATCCGGTCGCGCACTTTCTTGTCGTGACACGAATTCGAAGGGTCGAAGGGCATGTAGCCGCCGAGAAGCACGAAGAGCAGCACGCCCACCGCCCACAGGTCGACGGCGTGATCCCAGTGCTTTTTTTCCACTATCTCGGGCGCCATGTACGAGAGAGAGCCACGACAGATTTTCACAGTCGCCGGGTGCGATCCGCCACAGAATACTGCGAGCCCAAAGTCGGCGAGCTTCACCTCCGAATCGGGATGGGTGGAGACGTAGAGCAAGTTCTCCGGTTTGATATCCGCGTGGATGACATGCCGTGCGTGGACGTGCTGGAGTCCCTCAGCCAACTGACGCACGACGGCCGCCGCCATCGCTTCGCCGAACGCGCCATTTTGGGCAACCCGTTCGAAGACCTCGCCGCCGCTCGCGAGCTCGAGCACGAGGCACATATCAGTCGACGTTTCGAACTCGTCGACCAAACCGGCCACATGCCGGTGTATGCCGATCACCTTGAGTATTCTGATCTCATCGGCTGCAATCGTGGCCGCCCCAGGGACTTTGGAGCTCTTGCTCACCTTCTTCACCGCGTAGGCCTTATTAGTGGCCTTGTGCTCGGCACGCCAGACGGACGAAAAGGAGCCAGCACCGAGTTTAGCGCCAATCTTGTAATAAGATTCAGCGCCCCTCGCGACAGCGGGCGTCCCAGCCGGCGCAGCGGAGGCCTGCTCGAGCTTGGCGCGCTTCATCGACTGAGCTAAAGAGAACCGGGACGTCTTGGTGTGAACAGGCTATGGACAATCACCCTCTTCACCAGCTGCTCTTCACCGGTCTTTCTTTCGGAAAAATGCAAACATCGCGGTGATCTTTCGCAACTCGCACCAACTCTCGCACCGACCACGCAGGACAGGGTCATCATGGAGAGTTTCCTCGCCGTCGTGGCGTGGCGCGCCCTCGACGCGGCCGCCTCACGGCCATTGCCAACCGACGACGCCTTGGCGACCTTAGAGCTGCACGGTGCCGTCTGCGAAATTGGTGCCGAGGACGGCGTGTGGGGAGCGCTCCTCCGCAAGCGTGGGCTTGTCCACTGCGTGTGCTACGCACGCGAGCCACGCGAAGACGCCGTCACGCACGTGCTTCCCGGCGACGAGAACATGGCAGCACACCACACGGACCGCACGCTGCTGCTTGTGCGCGGCGGCAAGAAGCTGGACGAGCATGAGGCCCTCAATGCCTTCACGAAAGCGGGCGGCAAGCTGATGGCGCACGTCGGCGATCTGCACGCGCCCGACTTGGCATCGTTTACCACGTTGCTATTTGACGCCTTCGAGAAGCAGGTGACTGTCGCGTTACCTGGCGGCGATCGCCTCACGATTTGGAAGCGGAAACAGCCCGCGGCCTCGGGCTCTGCAACAGGATACGGCGTGCTTGACGTGCGACTCGAACTGGTCGACATGGAGGCGCCAGATTGGGCCAATCCGCCCAAGGACCCGCCGAAGCCGTTTGAACCCGTCATCGGCGGGCGCACCGTGAAGCCCACGATGAGCCGAGAAGCCATGCGGAAGGCGTTCGAGGAGCGCTTGCCGGACGGGTTTGTACACGAAAGTGGTGATTAGTCACATGAGGTGCCGAACATGGTGGACGGGCCGCTCATGCTGCGCGTCGCATTTCCCGACAGTGGGCGACGTGTGATTGTGAAAGCCTCGAACGTTATAGAGTTTAACGTTTCTGTGACTGTTCACCTAACACCTATAAACACGCTTATATACCAGGATGACTTATACAACTGGCGCACTGCCGGGTGCCGCGGGCAATAAATGGCGCGGGTAGGCGGAAGGCGCCGGAGCGCGGTGCGCGCGGTGTCCATGGCCGTGTCGGCCCCGTCCGGTGTTCTTCTTTGACTCGACTGTCGTGGCTCGTACCTCCGCGGTGTTTTTGCGGAGCCCCGCGCGGAGCGCGGGGGGGGGGGCGTCCGAGCGACGCGGAGCGCAGCGACGCGGAGCGAGGGCGCGCCCCCCCCCGCGCTCCGGGGGCTCCGCACTTTAACTACCGCTGAGCGCGCGTCATAGGATTTCCATGGCTCCTCGCGGGGCTTTCGCGGCCATACGCCAATGCCTGGTCAAGTGCGAGGCGGGGAGGGCGCGAGGCGGGGCGCGCGCTCGGACATTCTGGTCGAGCGGCGGGCTGGT
>Ga0180443_100391_pt1 | contig 27700 bp, 11 predicted proteins | sample ChrtobMetP5_32mM_FD_119753 | JGI IMG/M metagenome (GOLD analysis project Ga0180443, IMG submission 119753) | Chrysochromulina tobin associated microbial communities from unialgal haptophyte culture, Seattle, Washington, USA - P5_32mM MetaG | ecosystem: Host-associated > Algae > Haptophytes >... | reverse complement strand
GGTTTCAACACTCAGGTAATTACCCTATGGTGTTTCTACATAGTGGGGCGCGAGATTTTGACCTTGGGGGAGGGTTTCAACACTCAGGTAATTACCCTATGGTGTTTCTACATAGTGGCGGGCGCGCGGACCGGCCCGGGAGTTCGTCGCGCGTATCGATTCGCGTCCGCCGGGCAGTCAGCCTTCAGCCGTCAACCGCGCACGGTTTATACATCCGATAATACACGCTGAGGTGATCACACGATCCTGCCGCCTGCGGGGGTGGACACGATCATCGATCCCAGCCAGCAGCACGCCGTGACGCCGAGCGCGCCATGTGCGGCGTAGGCAGCTGCTCGCGTGCGCCTTGGCTTCGTGCTTCAGTGCCGCACACAGCAGGTCACCACACCGACGCTCCGGTGCGTGCGTGCGACCTCATTGCATCTTGCATCGGCAAGGCTCCTCCATAAGCTTAGGCACCTCCCCTTTGCTATTGAGCAGCTCGGTGTCTGCCCCGAAGCGCAATTCCAACAGGTCAAACACATGCTCCTGGCTGCCGCGCCCAGCATGGTGCAGCGCCGAGTTGCCCTGGTGGTCGAACGTGTCGACCGAGGCGCGCGCCGTGAGCAGCGCCTGAACAAGCTTGGCGTGACCATAAAAGCTTGCCCGGTGGAGGGCGGTGTGTCCGTCCTGGTCCCGCGCCTCTGGGTTAGCGTCCAGGGCGAGCAGTGTACGCAGCACCGTCTCGTCGCCCTCCTCGGCAGCGAGCATCAGAGCAGTCACACCGTCTCCCGAGTGGCCGTCAATGCCAGCGATGCCACCCTTGGTGCCTGCCTCCGCGCCCGCCGCGCCCGTCTCCGGGGCAGGCGCGTTCAACTTGAGCAGCTCGAGCAGCAGCTGAGATCGTCCCTTTTGTAGGCAGAGCCGCACTGCCATCGAGTCGACGCACGCGCCGTACACGTGCACGAGCCGCCGCGCCACGTCCGCGTGGCCCCGGCGGCACGCCGCCGCCAGCGGTGTGACAAGCTTTTTTGTGCCGACTCGACAAAGCTCTGCACCGGCAGTTACCGCCGGGTGCGAGAGCAGCGCCTCGACCACGCTGAGCTGGCCGTTGGCTGCGGCCGCGTGAAGCGGCGTGAAGCCCTCAAAGTCCGCCGGTAGCGGCGAGGCGACGTGCGTGCCGTGCAGCAACCGCTTGAGGAGAGAGGCCTCGAGTGACGAACCCGCGCTCGCTGCAGCGTGCAGGGCACTCTGCCCCCGCACAGGCTCCATCTCACACGGGTCGGCGCGCGCCTCGAGGAGCCTCGTGGCGACGGCCGAGTGCCCCTTAGTCAGGGCCAAGTACAAGGGCGGCTGTGCCTCGGAGGAGGCGTCTCCAGCTGGCGGCTGCTTGACAGGCGGCGGCTCGACGACGTCGTCGTCGGTCACCCTAGCTGGTGCTTGGTGAGTCTCCTGCACCGCGGAAGCGGATCCGGACCGCATCGTCGGCGAGGCCCCTGCGTCGAGCAGCAGCCTCATTACTTCATCATTGCCCGTCTTGGCAGCCCATGCGACGGCCGACATGCCGGCCGCATCAACACGCGAGAGTTCCGCTGCCGGCTCGCTCTGCAGGAGCTCTTTGAGACGTGCCACGTTGCCGTGCCGCGAGGCAGCAACAATCGGCAGGTGGTCATGCTCAAGGCTGAGCGTGATCTTGCTCTCCACGCTGTGCCCTGCCTCCCGTTCCAGCGCCACCCACGAATCCAAGGCGCGCGTGAAGACTGCCGTGTTCTGGACCGCGGTAATGTCAGCGACGCTGACGGCGCTCGCCAGGGTCGGGTCCGTCAAAACGTGCTCGTCGGCGCCCATGTGCGCCGTGTGGCGCGCCCACGCTCTTGCCGAGCCGCAGGTGTAGCCGCATTTCGTGCACTCGAACATCGGCATGTCGATTTCGGCGCGCCCCGCCCTGGACAATACAAGACATGTCAAGTCAAGTCAAGTCAAGTCAAGTCAAGTCAAGTCAAGTCAAGTCAAATCGACTCTACGCGGCAACCGTTCTGCCGGCACTGTTCCTGCCGTTTCGGAACACGCCCCGGAAACGGGGAAAAGTGCGCTTGCGAGAAGACCGATTGCTTCGTCATCAAGCGACGTCATCGGTATGCTATGCTGCCCCGCGGGTGCCCGCGGGCGCAGCCCGGCCCGTCCGCCTTGCCTGGCCTAGCGGCGTCAGACCTCTTCCAACTGCACATCAAACCCGCTCACGCGTGCTCGTTGCTCGCCGCGCTCGCCTGTGCACCGCTCAGGGCCCCTGCGAGTCCTACCATGGCGGAAGAAGGCACTGTCAAGTGGTTCAACTCCCAGAAGGGGTTCGGTTTCATCACGCCCGCCCTCGGTGGTGATGATCTCTTCGTCCACCAATCGGAGATCAAGTCCGAGGGCTTCCGTACCCTCAACGAGGGTGAGAAGGTCACCTACACCTCGCTGGACGAAGGTGGCAAGCTCAAGGCCACCCACGTGGTGAGCATCGGCGGCGGCGGCGGTGGCGGTGGCGGTGGCGGTGGCGGTGGCGGTGGCGGTGGCGGCAAGAGCGGCGGCCGCAGCCGCGGCAGCCGCTCCAGCGAGCCGCGCAAGTGGCCCGAGGGCGTCGAGCCGTCCGCGGGCAAGCAGGTTGGCACCGTCAAGTGGTTCAACTCCGAGAAGGGCTTCGGCTTCGTCGCGCCCGCCAACGGCGGCGACGACCTGTTCGTGCACCAGTCGGCGATCCATTCGCCGGGCTTCCGCTCGCTCATGGAGGGTGAGGAGGTCGAGTTCAAGGTCATCGACGAGCGCGGCAAGCTCAAGGCCATCGAGGTGACCGGCCCGAACGGCGATTTCGTGCAGGGCGCTCCGCGCCCCGGCGGTGGCGGCGGCGGCCGCGGCGGCGGCGGCGGCGGCGGCGGCGGCGGCGGCTACGGCGGCGGCTACTAAGCGGCCTCCGCGAGCCGGTGCGGGCCGCGCGTCACGCGGATGGCCCAGCAGCGGCGCCACAGCGCATGCACGGCGGCTACCAGATGACCTCTGGCGGCCCTTTGGCTCACGTCGGCTCATGTGAGCCTGATGGTGGTCGGGCCGCCAATGCGGCCGACTGCGACCTGGACTGGCAAAATGATTATGGACAAACCCAGCATGCTGTATTGCTGAACCCTCTATTCACCACCGCCCCGCGCCGCCTCTCGCCCGGCTCCCGTGCCTTCGGGGTTATTGCCTTTTCTCATTTCCTTTGCTCCACTGTGTGTCCTCACCTCTCGGATTTCTGTTTGTTTAAACACGACCGCTTACGGTCACTAAAGTTAGTGGCATCAACCGACGAATCGATTTGCTTAAGTCCGTATGCGGATCGTTATCACCGGACACCGCACACCGCGGTCCGTCGTCCGATGCGCGGGGGCGTCCGAAACGCCAAAACGATTCTACCACAAAATGCGGACGCGTCGTCGGCGTAGTGAGGCGAGTACACACCAGCGGAAACGCCCGGCGCGCGCGCCCACCCTCCGCCCACCGGCACACGCCACGCGCCAATCGCGCCAAGCCAAACTACGCCGCGCTATCGATAATCGAACTGACCCCTCCGTGCTCCGTCCTCCCGGACCGGAGTCTTCCGTGTGAACGGGACGAACACGAAGCGCTGTCCTCACGGCCGGCAGACAGCTTAAATACCTTAAAGAGCTTTGATTCGGACAATCAAACGATTTTAGACAGAAGACACGCAATCACTGATAGGAATCACGCCGAGTGCCGAGTGCGGGCCCGCTAGTTGGCGTCCGGCTGGCGTCTCGCGTTTGTGGTTTCAGCTTTGGACGAAACTCGAAACACGAAAGTCGTACAATAACCGCGCTCCGCGATGGATCGACATGTAAAGCACATAACGATCGAAACATCAAACCCGTCAAAGCATCATGCTAATAGCATCGCGTGCGGACGATTCGCGTGGACCGTGGTCTCAGGTCAGCGGAGGTCTGGTCTCGCTCTCGGTGGGGTAAAGTAAATAATTGCGAATCACTACCCGACGCGGCAAGACGCGTTCGCGCGTGTGCGCGCTGATCACGGGCGTTATCACGGCGCGCTTAACGGCGCGCGGGTCGAGGGTCTGCAGCCTGCCCCGCACGGCCCACGGAAAACATCTCCGTTACTCAGACACACATGCGTCTCCGACCGCGCACGGCATGCGATCCCCTAAAATGGAATGAATGTTCTGAGATGACGTGAGCTCTCCGCGTCCACGCTTCCACAGCGTTGGAGATGGGCCGCGCGCGCTCACTTGCCCTTGGGCTTGCTGCCCTTGGAGCCGCCCTTGGCGCCGGCATCGCCTTTGGCGCCACCTTTACCCACCGGAAGTCCGGCGGCTACGGCGCGCTTCTTGATGTCCTCTTCGACCGCCCCGCCGCGACCGGCCGCTTCCGACCCCACCTGTGCAGCACCCTGAGGCGCTGAGGCCGCCGCGTGCGCGAGGACAGCCCCGTAGCTAATGTGCATCTTCTTAAATCCCTCGTCGGCGATCACGTCCTTCGCCGTGCGGACGGTCTCACAGGTCGGGGTGACCGCCTCACCCGCCTCACCCGCTGCCTTTACAACCTTGGGGCCGCCCGCCTTGCTGTCCTTCTTGCTCTTGGCGTCTTTCTTGCCCGCCTCGTCGGCCGAGGGCGCCTCGGCGAGCATCTCATCCGCGGGCACGCCCATCGCCTCTGTCAGATCGTCCGACGCCCACATCTGCCACGTGAACTCTCCTCCGGCGGTTCGGCGCACCACGCGCGGGGGCGCGCGGTGCACGCCGAGCGATGCCGCTGCTGCGAACATGGTGAGGACGTCCGCACTCTCCTCCCCACTCTCCTCCTCCTCCTCCTCCTCGGCCTCGGCGGTCACCTCGGCGGCTGCGAGGACTTCACCCCAATCCCCGTCAGCGTCACGCACTTGCCGGGACCGCCTCGTAAGCGCGTGACCTCCGGCGCGACGACGCTTGGCCTCCGGCGACTTACGCTCCCGTGGCGCAAAGGCGAGCGCCTCGAACGAACGGGGTGGCTCGGCGAGGATGCCGCCGCCCTCCGCCATATCATACACGTCCTCATCTGGATGCACGAAAAGCGCCGAGAGGCCCTCGCCGGTGCCCGTGTCCATCCCGGGTGCACAGCCCGCGTTCGCACCGGCCGAGAAGGCGGCAGGCGGACGCACGCCGAGTGGCGAGGCGTCGGGCGGCGTCTCGCGGCCGCTGCCGCCGCCGCCGAGCTTGGACGCCCCCCCCTTGGCGGCGTCAGCAGGGGCGGGCGCCTGAGCTTCAGCGTCCTCGCCTTCGTCCTCGCCTTCGTCCTCGCCTAGCCCCCACTTAACGCGCTGTGTCACATCCCCTAGCTTGAGGAGCGGGCGCACAGAAGGCACGGCGGCCGGCCCACTCGATGGCGACCCAGGCGAGGCGGCCACGTGGGAGGCCTCTGCCCGCTGCGACGCGACGCCAGTCAGGGAAGGACGGCTCATCAGGCTTGGTGTGCCTCCGACGGTGCCCAGACCGGCCGCGACCATGTCGACGCGTTCCTTGGGGGCTGCGGGGACCAGCGGCTTATTGCCCTCGGCAATGGGCTCATGGACCTCGCCCGGCCTCCTGATGAACGACTCCTCGGACGCGAATGAGCTCTTCCTGCAGAAGGACTGAGCCCCAGCTGGAGACTCCTCAGGGGCGGCTGGCCGCCCCTGGCCGCCCGGCAGGGGCGTGGCCAGCACGTCGCCCTCCTCGTCGCCGTCGGCCTCCCAGATGCCCTCGGGAATCTCGACGTGCACCACTGGCCGTTTGGCACGTAGCAGCACGTTGCGCCGCAGCGGCGCGCGGACTTGCGTGAAAGAGTACTTGTACGTGGGGAGCGGGTTGCCAAACTCGTCAAAGTCGGGCGCAGGCGCGGGCGCGGGCAGAGGAGCAGGCGGTGGCGGAGATTGGGGCACGCTCGGCACGAGTGCGTTGTACTGCTCCGGAGGACGCACCGGCGCATGTGCGGGCGCATGTGCGGGCGCATGTGCGGTGGCACGTGCGGCGGTGGGCGGCGGCGCGAGCGCGACCATCTTTGGTGGCGGGCGGCCCGGCGGCGGCGGCGGCGGCACTCGACCCCGGGGCAGGCTCTGAAGACAATTGTGCGGCGACGGCGCATGCCCGGGCACATGGGCGTTCCTGCCATGCACCGCGTCGTACTCCTCCTCCTCATCGTAGGGCGCGAGCGCATCGACGTCGATACTCGGCACGGATCGGGCAGAGCCTGCAGGAGAAGGAGCCATCGGTATGCTGCTGCTTCTGCCAACGGCCGGAACGGCGCAGGGCGGCGCGCGCCTAGGCGCGGTCGTTCCGGAGGCGCTCTTCTTGGGTGTGGCTTTGCCCGAAGCCACGGCCTTCTCTTTCCTGAGCTTTTGCGCCTTCATCGCTGCAGGGCAGCGCGCGGGGCCCGCCAGCGGCGGCTCTGCCATCTGTTCGACGAGCCCAAGATTCATGGCCATCTCTCGGCTGGCTGCATCGTCGCCAGTCAGCTGCAGCTGTGCCAGCGGCACCGCCCCGAGCTGCCCAGGGGTCGGCGCCGCAGCGGGCGCGCCGCTTGCGCGCGTGCCCGACAAGGAATTGCCGGCTCCCCCTAGCCACCGCCCCGGCGACGGCAGCCGCCCGCGCTGGCTCGGACGGGCGCTATTCTCGGAGGGTTTCGTCCAGGACGTCTCGCCAGTGAGCTCATTGTACCAGTACTCGTCGCCGTTTTTGGCGTGCGCCTTCTGCCATTCGCCGCCCGCGGCGGCGCTCGACCGGTAGATGCTGGACACTGCGGCGGTCGGATTGGTTTGTCCGCCATGCCCGCCCTGCCACGGGATGGCATGCGGCGTGACGCGCGGAGAGGGGCGCCTGCCCACCTGCCAGCTGAAGAGGCCGCCGAGCCAACTGCTGCCCGCGGCATCGCCGCCACTTGGAGGGGGCGGCGGCGGCGGCGGCTGAGTCGCCGGATCTCTCCCCGCCGACTCGCCCGCATCCCTGACGGACGCCATGGGTGTGCCTTTCGCGCTGTTCCGTGCGCTGCTCACATTCGGGTCGAGCTCGTGCGAGAGCGCGTCGCCGAGTGCGAGCAGCGGCGCGCGGTCGGAGGCCACGGGCGTGCCTACGGCCGTTGAGCACGCGCTTGCCACGGCGCTTGCCACGTTCTCGTCCGCATTCCTGACTTTCAGCTTGACGAGGGCTGCAGCCTTGGCGGCGACGCCCTTGATTCCCGGCGTCGCGTTGCCCCCCTTCTTGACCACCTTTCGTGCCACCTCCTTGAGGGCCTGCTCCTTGAGGGCCTGCTCCTTGAGGGCCTGCTCCTGCAAGGAGATGTAGATTGGATCCTCGCGGAGCATACTCTCATAGCGCGACGTGATCCACTCGTCGTATGCGGCGCGCAGCTCCTCGTACAGCGCGGTGAAGCAGCACAGGCAGCAGAAGAGCACGAGCAGCACGAGTGCGCCCGCCGCCGCCGCGCTCCGCAGCAGCGGCGTGTCCAGCCGGTCAGCGAGAGCGTGTTCCATATTCTCTTCGGACACGATCGCCCATTCGAGTAGATTCGGATGCGAGGGCGGCGAGGGGGGCGGGGGTGGCGATGGTGGCAATGGCGGCGGCGAGGGCGGCGGCGGTGGCGGCGGTGGCGGGGACTCGGGCGGTGGTGGCGGCGGCGGAGAGCCGGGTGAGGGCGGCGGCGAGGGAGGAGGTGGCGGCGGCGAGGGCGAGGGCGGTGGCGGCGGCAAAGGAGGTGGCCATGGCGTGGCGGAGGGTGGCGGCCGTGGTGGGGAGGGGGGTGGGCACGGCGGCCGCACTGGCGACTGGGGGGGCGACGGCGGTGAGGGCGGCGGCTTGGGTTGTGGAAGCCGAGGCGGTTTTGGCGGCGTTGGTGGTGGCGGCAGCGAGGGCGGCATCGGAGGCAGCGGCTTCGGCGGTGGCGGTGGTGGTGAGGGTGGCGGCGGAGATGGTGGAGGCGCATCTGGTGTGCCGACGGGGTGATGAGGAACCGGAGGCGAGGGCGGCGGCGGAGGCGGCAGCAGCGGCGAGGGCGGCGGCGGCGAGGGCGGTGGCGGTGGTTGAGGTGACGGCGAGGGCGGCGGCGAGGGTGGCAGGGGTGGCGGCGACGAGGGCGGCAGTGGCGAGGGCGGCGGCGGCCGCGGCGGCGGCGGCGGGGGCGGCGGCGAGGGTGGCGGCGAGGACGGCGGCGCAGAGGGTGGTGGCGGCGGCGAGGGCTCCGGCGCTGTAGGTGGCGGCGGCGATCGCGGAGGTGGTCGTGGACGTGGCGATGGTTCCGGTGGTGGCGCTTCCGGTGCTCCGATGGGGTGGTGAGGCGGCACTGGTGAGGGCGGCGGCGGCGGCGGCGAGGGCGAGGGTGGAGGAGGCGAGGGCGTGGGTGGAGGCAGCGAGGGTGTTGGCGGCTGCGACGGCGGTGGCGGTGGCGGTGGCATTGGCGGCGGCGGTGGCTGTGGACGTGGCGACGGTGGCGGCGGTGACGGCTGCGGCGCATCAGGCGTCCCCCGGGGATGGTGAGGAAACGGTGGTGGTGGTAGAGGCGGCGAAGGCGAGGGTGGCGGCGGCGAGGGCGAGGGAGGCCTTGGCGAGGCCAGGGGCGGCTTTGGCGACGGCGGCTTCGGCGGCTTTGGTGGTGGAGGCGGAGGAGAGGAGGCTTCGACGATGTCATATAAGAGGACCGGCCGGTCGGAGAGCACCACAAACTGACGCAGCTCTTCCTGAAGCGCTGGTGTGAAGCAGCTCATGTCCGAGCCGACAGCGCGCAGGATGGCGTGGCCTGTCGTAGGCGCGCCCTCAGGGATACTCGCGGTGATCATCACCTTGGCGCCTCGATGCTCGAGTTCGAGCATCTCCTCCGCAATGTCTCCGGCGCCGCATTTTCGCATGGCTGCCAACAGCGCATGGCTCGGCAGCGCTCCCTCGTATGCTGTGAGCTTCCTCTGCTGCTGTTGCTGCTGCGGCGGCTGTTGCGACCGCCATCGTGATGGCGCGCCGTCGCCGCTTCCCAAGCTGACACTGAATGTAATGCGCTCGATGCTTGCATGATGCGTGGGAGCAGCAGATATGATTGGCGCGCCAAGCGTTTGCCAGAGCGGCAGGACGTGGACGAGGCCGGCCATGGGCAGTCCAAGTCGGCCCTCACCTCACTCGAATTCGCACTTGTCCACCTGGGGGAGTTGGTACCGGTAAGAGGCGCCGTCGTAGGCGCGACACCTCCTGGGTCTGTGTATACCTGTCCAGGACCATTAAATAGCGTAGAATGGTCGTAGTGTGCGGGGTGCTTTTGGTAGCCGGCACCGTCGGGCCTGGTGACTCGTTCTCGGCGTAAATCTCGGTTGCCTCATGAAATAACTGAAAGTTAACGACGTAAACGTTTGAAACGCCCACCGTAGTGCGTAGTTGGTAGTACCCTAGTGCGCGTCCCCCCGACGGAATGCCACGGAACCCGAGACGGTCGGGGTTTTGTTCCGACACACAGATCACGTAACTACACGGCCGTCCCGGGGGGACGCTGATTGATTGTCGGCAGCTTATGAATACTTGGTGCAGCCTTGGGACTCCTCGGGACGTCGTGCCCCGACGCCGCTGCCATGCCGTAAAGTATAGCCGTATTGCCTTTGTCCTCCTCGCGCCGATCGCGAGAGCGCGACATCTTCCATGCTTCCTTGCTCACACCAAGATGCTACCACTACCATTCCCGCCGGATCGAGATCTCGGGAGATGCTGGGGAGATGCTACCACAGCCATTCGCGCCGGATCGAGATCTCGGGCTTCCAGCGCTTGCCGCCGTTGCACCCGCCGTCGAGAGGCATTGCGATCTTAGCGATCCACTCGCCGTTCTCGTCGATCGTAGCGTCCCGATACTCAAGCCACGCAGCGCTCGCGCGACGGCCGGGCATGAGGATGCGCGCGCGCAGCCGGCGCTTCCCTTCCTCGTCCAAATTCTGGCGCCACCCGAGCTCATAATCTGGGGGTTCGGACTTTTCGCTCCCTCGGTAAGGAAACTCTGCCTGCAGCGAAATCGGGCATCGAAGCCTCGCGAGGCCGCGGCCAATCTTGAGCCGAAACCGCTGGCTCATCAGCAGCGAGGTGACCTCAACATTGACCGGGCCGGCCACGCGAAAGAGAGAGAGCGACTGCAGGCAAGTCGCCTCCTTCCAACTGCCGCCGATCGGCTTTTTGAGATTGCCCTTTGCAGTCGCCTGTACGCCCGCAGGGAGCGAACATGCCAGCGAGAGGTCGGTGCCGGAGTTGGTGAAGCGAGCGAGTGAACGCCGCACTTCGTAGTATAGGTCGAGAGGCAAGGCGCCGGACACGAAAACTGTCGGTAGCGTGCTTGAGCCTAGCGAGTTGGCTTGCCGAGTTTCTTTTTTCTTCTCCAGGTCAGCAGCTGTCATGGACGGCCATCTGAGCAAATTTCGTCCATCCGCTGCGACGGCAACATGCGTGCGCATGCCCTCGAGGATCTCAACATCCGTCTCGTACTTCAACTGAAAGTCGCCCATGCCGTCAGCACCCGTTCCGCCAGCTTGAACACAGACGTGCCACACGCCGTCGCTCATCTTGGAGTGGTGCGGTCCAGGATGTCGTCCGGTCCGGTCAAGCTTGGCCTGGACAACAACGCTTGATAACAACAGCATGATGTTCCCGAGACGCATTGCGAAAGCAAGGCAAGGTCGGACGGCGGGGTCCTTCCGCAGCGCCATCACAATCTCTGCACACAATCTCGTGCTGTTTTAGTCACGTCAGTTCGTCAAACGGAGGCCCCGCCAGTTGGCAAAGATTAGAAGCCATAGGCGCCAGATACATGTAGCGACCTCGAGTGGGGTCGCGGAAATGGAGGATGGTTACTTTTGCGGTACAGTACCAGTACATTGTACCCGTACTGACTACACTGAGCTACTGACGCTAACCGCAAGATTGTGCGGTGCGTGTGGGTGCGTTGGTGGGTTGGGATGGATGTGAGGTTCTTCTGTGCCGTGTGCGCCCGTGTGAACATTAACACAACAGACGCGACCCGGTGCTTGCATTTTTTGTTGGAATTCGTTTCCCATACATGTCGCAACATTCGCGCCGCCCCATCGCGATGCTTGCGGCACTCCACGACCTCGCTCTTGACATGGTCGCCTCTCCACCACCGCCTATTCTTCTCATTATCCTCGGTCCACTCATCCTGCCGCTGATCCTTCTTGAGCTCTGGCACCGAACGAGCCGGACCGCAGTCGCAAAGTCTCAGGCCTCGTACACACGTATACACGAGCTCGGGGTGATAACGTTGGGCGATTATTGCACCGTGAGTGGTCTCACGCAGTACGTTGACCGCAACGGCAAGAGGGCTCGCGTGGTCGGACGTGACGCGAAAAAAGGCCTCTGGCACGTAATTATTGACGGCGAGGCCCAGGCCCAAGACTCTCCGTCGAAGAACGGCAAGGTGGCACTGCGGCCGGAGAACCTCGTGCCGGACGTCCCATGCCTCCAGCCCGCGACGGTGCTGAGTGCCCGAATTCGGCGAGGCGAGCTCACGTCTCGAGCGCTGACCGAGCTTTGCGTGCAGCAGCTCTTGCGTGCCGATGAGTCGCTCAACGCGCTGACCGCACGCCGCTTCGAAGATGCGCTCAAGGAGGCCGATGCGGCCGATGCGGCCGTGGCAGCTGGCCGCGCGCCACCCGTGAGCATCGCACCTCTCTGGGGCGTGCCCATCCTCGTCAAGGAGTGCTTTGAAATCGCTGGCCTCCCATTCACGGCTGGCGTCGCCTCTCTGACCGGGCGCGTCGGACTCACCACTGCACCGTCCATGACGCGGCTTGCCGAGGCTGGCCTCCCGATCCTCGGCAGCACCAATGTGAGTGAGGCGTGCATGTTCCATGAGGCGGCGAACCCCAGTAGGAGATGGAGCTCGAACTCGTCTCCCCTCCGGCTCCGTGGACAGCTCTCCTCCTTGCCCACAATCTCATAAGCTCACAAGCTCACAAGCCCATGCGCGTTCGATCCCCGCCTCGCAAGTCTACGGGCGGAGTGTTAACCCGCATGGTGGCGGCACGCGCACACCGGGCGGCTCGAGTGGCGGCGCCGCGGCACTCGTGGCGGCGGCTGGCGCACCCCTCGCGGTTACGTCCGACGTCGGAGGTTCGACTCGAATCCCCTCGCTCTACTGCGGCCTATTTGGACATAAGCCGACTGGAGGCACCATTCCCAACTCGGGCACGCTGCCGCACGTGCCGCCCGACTCGCTCGTCTCGATCTATTGCCAGCTGGGTCCCACCACGCGCCACGCGTGCGACCTCTATCCGCTCCTTGTCACGCTGGCAGGAGCCGACGGCATCGACCGCGTCTGTCGGCCAGATGCCCGCGCGTCGCTGCTGGCTGCCTCACCGCGCGACGTGGACGTCGCGAGCTTGACCGTCTTCGTCTTCGACGAGCCCTTCCTCCCGTGGCCATTGCGCTCGGGTCTGCACCCGGAGCTGAGGGCGGCGCAGGCGCGGGCGGTTGCGGCACTCTCAGCTCGCGGCTGCAAGGTCGTTCACATTGGACACGCTGAACTGCCCGAGACGGCGTACGCCTTCTCGATCTGGTCAGCAACGCTCGCGGCTGCACAGGCGCTTCCGTTCCGTCACATCATATCCGATGGCCGGCGCGACGGCCCATACACGGTCTGGCAGGTGGGGCTCGAAGCGCTTCGATGCCTGCGCGGCGGAGGACAGACGGCGCGTCACACGCTACCTGCCGTGGGCCTTGCCCTGGTCGAGACGCTCGATGCGTGTCTCGACCGTCTCTTTTCTTCGCGACGCACCATGATCGGCAAGGGGCTGAAGCTCCGCACGCGTCTGGACGCGCTGCTCGGCGCGGGCACCGCTGTGCTCGTCTGCCCCTCGCTGCTCACCCCGGCGCCGCGCCACCACGAGAATCTGCTGCGCTTCCCCGACGCGGGCCAATGCGGCCTGTGGAATGTGTTGGCTCTCCCTGCGACGGCGGTGCCGCTAGGCGCCGACCCGCGCACGAAGCTGCCCCTCGGCTGCCAGGTCGTCGGCGGCTATGGCTGCGACCGAGTGACCATTGCGGTCGCAGAGGAGCTCGAGAAGATGGGCGTGGCGAAGGCGGTGACGCCCTTCGCGCCTTGAGGCGGAGTCAATTACAGCCGTATGCCGCGTGCTTCACGGCGATACGCGGAGCCGGACAGGGTTTTCGTGCGAGGTGGGATAGTTCAGAGGTGCGTGTGTTCGTGGAATGTGAGTCGAAGTGTGATCGCACGGTGTGGGTGACGCGGGCGGCCCGCGAGCGACACCGTGGCGTGTGGCGTGGCGTGGCATAGCGTCAGCGACATCGTGTGGTCCCCGCCCCCCAACCCCAGACGCTTGAGAGCGAACGCGTTGAGCGTGGCTTCGTTTGTTCTATCAGAAACGTGAAACGTATCCGGGACCCGGCGCGCCCCTGCTTAGGTGCTCGCGCTTAGAGATCCGTACCGGTCCGGGGCGCGGGGGCGTCCGTGCACTCGTGCTCCGGGCGCGGAAACCAAACGGCAAACCATGACAAAATTACTGAAGCACTTACAGCGATATTTTTCAACTACGGAAACTTCCTCGGCCGCTCCGGAGGGCCGGGCGGCTCGTCGGTGTACTGCCACGCGCGGGTCATTCCGATCGCGTCGACGCCAGAGTGAATGGCCGCAAGCTCCTGGCTCTTCTGCATATTGGCACGGCGCACGGGCGCGTTCGCGCCGCCCAGCCCGGTTGGGCGCCTGGGCGGAGGTACCGGCCCACCCGGGCCGCCGCGCGACGTCGGGCGGTCGCGCGCCGAGAGTGACCCAGGCGCGACCGGCAGCGGCGCATCCGCCGGCAGCAGGGCTCCCACATCCGCTCGCGCCGTATTGGGCTGCCGGACGCCCCACGGCGTTTGATTGAACAGTCCATCAGTATAGGTGCCCGGGGGCGCCGGTCCGAGAATCCCGGCGGGAGGCACCTTTGCCTCCGCCTCTTTCAAAGCCGCCGCGCGGGCGGCTGCCGACGACGACTCCGCCATTGCCCCCTTTGGCGCCGGCGTCGCCGACGATCCCTTGGCCGCCGGCGTGGGCGACCCCTTTGGAGGCGATACCAAGCCGTGTCCGCGCACATCGAGTGGGTCCACCCCGGCTCGAGCCCACGGTGGGAACTGGTTGGAAGCACTAGGAGGCCGGTCCTCCCTCGTCGAAGGCCGGGGAGACGAGGGAGGCCGACTGCCTCCCTTGGCAAAGTAATCGGGCGGCAGCGGCGCCATCGCAGGCACCATGAACGCCAGTCGCGCATTCTCCTCCTGCAGCTTCTTCTCGCGAGCGGCTGCGAGCTTGAGGCTCTGCTCGAGCTCCGCCACCCTTGCCCGGGCATCGGCAAGCTTGTCTTCGGCGGACGTGGGTCGCACGGCAGCTCCCTTGGCAGCCTGCGCCTCAACCTGTGCGGCCAAGACCGCCGCCTTGCCCGCCACGGCCTGCGCACGGCTCTCCTCCACGGCTTGGGCGGCAGCGCCTTGCGCAGCTGAGGCCGCCGCCTTCGCCTCCATTGCCTGCCTGAGCGCCGCCGCCTCAGCCGCCTCGGCGGCCGCCGCCTTCGCTTGGGCCGCCCTCATCGCCTCGTGCGCTTCCCTCCCCTCGGCTGCAGCGGTCGCCTCGGCCGCCGCAGCCTTCGCCTCGGCCGCCGCAGCCTTCTTCTCGGCCGCCGCAGCCTTCTTCTCGGCCGCCGAGGCCTTCGCCTCGGCCGCATCTGCCTTCGCCTCGGCCGACGCCACCTTTGCCGCAGAGCCCGCCTCCGCCGTCGCCTTGGCCGCCTTCACCTTCGCTTCGGCCGCCGACACCTTTGCTGCGAACTTGAACGCCTCGGACGCCTCCTTCGCTTTTGCCCTTGTTGCCGCCTCCGCCGCGCGCGCGTTCGCCCTCGCCGCCTCCTCCTCTCCGCGCGCGCGCGCCTCCGCCAGCCCCCGCGCGCGCTCCTCGTGCTGTGCAGCCTGCTGCCGGAGCGCGGCCATCTCGAGCCGTGCCACATCAAGCTCCGCCATTGCCGCCTCCGCCTTGACCTCCGCCTCCTTCAGCGCCCTGGCCAGAGCCGCCTCGGCCTCGGACGCGAAGTTGTGTGTCGCCCCGCCGGCCTCCGCCTCTGCCGCGCGCGCCGCGGCCGCCTCCGCTGCCCTCGCCCGCGCCGCCGCAACCTCGGCCGCCGCCGCTGCCTCCGCCTTCTTCGCCGCCTCCACAGCTCTTGCATGCGACTCCGACTCCTCGGCTGCTGCGCGTGCGGCTGCCCGCGCGGCCGCTTCGTTCGCCTGGCTCACATCGGCCCTCGCAGCCTCGAGCTCGGATCGAACCGCCGCCGCCTCGGCCCGCGCCTCGTCCGCCTCTGCGTTCGCCTGCTGCAGCGCCGCTTGCGCCTGGGCGATCGCCGCCTCCGCCTGCGCCTGATACCGCGTCATTGCCGCGTTCGCCTGCGCCACCGTTGCCTCCGCCTGCGCTACCGTCGCCTCCACCTCCGCCTGCGCCTGCGCACGGGCCGCCTCGGCCACGGCGAGCGCCTCGGCCGCGGCCTGTGCCTCGGCCCGAGCCCCCTCTATGGCGACCTCAGCCGCGGCCTGTGCCTCGGCCTTAGCCGCTTCGATGGCCGGCTGTGCGATGCCATCGGCTAAGGCGGCACCGCCCTGAGCCAGGGCCTCTGCCGCGGCCTGCGCCTCAGCCTTGGCGCTCGCCGCCTCGGCCCGGGCGGCCTCAGCCTCGGCGCGCGCCTCAGCGAGCTCCTTATCCAACGCGGCCTTGGCCTCCTCAAGGGCAGCACTCTTCGCCTCCTCGGCCTCCAATCTGGCCTCGGCCGCCGCCTTGGCCTCCCCCTCAGCGGCTTTGGAGGCCGCCTTGGACACCGCCGCCGCGAAGGCGTTCGGCTTGCCACGGCTCGGCTTCCCTGCCAAGGTGGAAGGCGTCCCCGACTTGCCCGGGCCGCCCCCCAGCCCCGCATTGAGCACCGACTCGTTCGAAGGCGGCGTCGGCACCGGCGTCGGCGGAGCCGACGGGCGCTTGGCTGGCGCCGGCACGACCGAAGCTATTTGCTTGAGCGCGGGCATGCCGCCCATCACCATCAGCAGCTGGCCGTTCTCGAGCGCGAGCTTCCTCACGGCCTCTGCCTGGCGCGAGACCATGAAATTCGACAGCTCCTTCTCCTTGGCCCGCTCGGCGCGCTCGTGCTCGAGCTTGGCGGTCCACTCGTCGATCGTCCGCTTGAGCAGCGCGGCGGCGGCCTCCCTCTCTTTGACCCGCTCGGTCTTCTCGTGCTCGAGCTCATCCTTGACGTGCAGCAGCTGGTCGCGCGTCTTGAAGAGCTCGTCCTCAGCCTCCTGCGCGCGCTTCTTCTCTGCCTCTAGCTTCCTCTTCTCCTCGGCCAGCTGCGCGACCTTGAGCTTGAGGTCCTCCTCAAGCTTCATCTCGCGCGCCTCGGACGCGCGTAGCAGGGCCTCGTCGACGTAGCCTACCTTCTTCTCTCGCACGAGCTGCTCCGCGTGCTCGCGCCTGATGCGCGCAACCATGTCCCGTAACTCCCACACCTTCTCGGCCTCTACTTTCAGCTCATCTTTGGTACTGGCGAGCGTCCCCTCGAGATCCTTGTTTGCATAGACCTTCTGTTGCAACTTGATCTCGAGTGCCTTGATCTGGCGCTGGAACTCCTCGACCTGCGCTTCGCGCCGCGCCGCCTCTTCCTGAAACCTTTCGGCGATGGTGCGCTCGAGCATCTCGCGCTGCTTGATCAGCTCGTTGTTCAGGTTGGCGGCCGCTGCGGCGCGCGCGTTGTCGCTCACCTGCTTGTGCGTCTGCTCGAGGTGGCGCATCATCGCGCGATAGTGCTCATCGCGTTCGCCCGCGATGTGCATCGTCGCGTGGCTAAGAAGCGTCGCATGCTCCGATTTCACGTCCTGCAGCTCCGTGCGCAGCTGTGCGAGCTGCTGCTGCTGCAGCACTGAGCCGAGCTGGAGAGTGCGCAGGTCCAGGAACTCGGAGGTGTCGGTCTGCGTGCCCCTGACGTCGAAGAAGTGGCCGGGTATCATCCCGGACAGGGTGGAGAGCCGGATCTGTTCGTCGGAACAAGGTTTTCACAGTTTGTTCTGGAGTGTTTATGCGTACACGGGTCCCCAAAACTTCACCTAAACCTGCTTGAATTCACAACGAAAGCTCTGATCTCGTGTTGTCGGAGTAGAGCGGGTCGTGAATCACCATGCGGCCATCCGTGCATCGAAGGCCGGCGCCGTACGTCGTGCCCACGTCGCAGAGCGTGCCGCCGAGTCGCTCCGCCAAGTCGCCCGCATTCCCGCCACCCCCTCCACCGCCAGACGCCGCTGCGCCGCCGCCCAACCTCGAGGCTGAACCCGTGCCCGACGAGGCCGAACTGGAAGCCGAGGAGTGGGAGCTCATGCGCAAGGCGGAGGCGCTGGAGCGCGAGGTGGCGGAGCACAAGGCCGCAAAGGAAGCGGCTCGCGAGGCGCGCCGGCGCGCTGACGAGCGGCACGCTGCCGAGGCGGCTCTTCAGCGCTGGCAGAGCGAGCTGCGCGCCGAGACTGAGGTTGCGATTGCGAGGCTCAATGAGCAGCGTGCGGCTCAGCTCACCAAGTGCGCCGAGTTTGAGGCCAAGCTGCAGGCGAACATCGAGGCGATGCAGGCGATGCAGGTGCAGGTGCGCCGCCGCGCCGCCGCCATCGACACGGCCTTCGACGCGACAGTGGCGCGACTCTCGGGCTCTTACACGGACGCAGTGGCATGCATGGCGGAACAGGTGGCTGCCGCGGGAGTCGCGGCTTTGAGATAGCAAGGCGGCCTCACTCCCCGTCGGGTGTTCTTGAAGAATGTCTGGACTTTTCTGCCGGGTCCCGAATAAAAGACACCGGGGGCGCCGGGTTACAGTGCACTGCATTCGTTCTGCATTCACACGGGTCACGGCGAGCCCGCTTGGTGGGTTGGATCCGCATCGCTCATCCGATCGCATCCCGCCGGTTCACGGCACGGCACGGTTACGGTTCACGGCGCGCGACGTACTCACTACTCTCATCTCACACAGTAACATCTCAAAAGCGACGTCGACGTGGGACGTGCCGTCTTCGAATCGGGCTACCGGGGAACGCCCACGACGACGCGCGTTCCGACATGCTCGGTCCGACTACGCTCGTCTCCGCGTAGGGCCTTACGGTCCACTAGCTTGAGTTGTCACCGAGCCCCGCCCACGCCTACGCGCTCCCGCGGGCGCTACTCTACGCAGAACGCCGCGACGACGCGCGCCGCTTGGGCGCGTGCTGCCCCTCCTCGTCGTCTTCATCCTCGCCCTCCACACCCGCACGGCCTCGCTTATTGGCCTTGAGCTGCTGCCGCAGCGCCTCAATCTCCGCCTCCGCCTCCGCCTTGGTGGCCGCCATCGCCGCCTCCGCCTCAGCCTTCGCCGCCACTGCCTCCGCCTTCGCTGCTGCCATGGCGGCCGCTGCCTTCTCCTCGGCCTCGGCAGCCACGCCGGCCATGCGCGCCGCCATCTGCTCGGCCATCCGATCGAGCTCCGCCTCGTGCTCCTCGATGCGCCGCCGCAGGTTGAGGTTTGGCACCAGCGCTGTACCGAGCGTCGCGCGCGTGAGCGGGCTGAGCGGGTGCGGGCCGCGGAGAATCTCCTCAATCGCGCTGCGCTCGTAGGAATGGCCATCGGATGCGACGACCGGATCCTTCATCTTGTCGTACGTGATCGGACATGTGAAATCGGCAGGCAGCGGCACGTTCAGCCCAACAGACTCGCGCCGCGCGCGCCGCGTCGCCGCCGTCCGCAGCTCAACAAGCCGCAAGTGCACGCGTGCTGTCACCGCCTCATCTGACGCGCCCATGGCCGTCGCCATCGCCAGCGCCGCCTCCAGTGCAGCAGCATCCTCGCCCGCCTCGGTGCGCAGCAGCCGCGCCGTCGAAATTGAGCGGAGCTTCTGCTGAAGGGAAGGGAAGGCGTCAAGAGGCGTGGCAGTGTCGGTGAGGGCGGCGAGGATGGCTTGGCAACAATTGAGGCTGTCCGAGAGATTCCACAGCGCGTCCGCCGCATACCTCGCCGCCGCCGAGCCAGCGCCCGCCTGCAGCAGCGCCACGAGCGGCGCGATGGCGCCCGCCTCGCGGATGGCGTTCTTGATGGTGTCGTTTGAGCTGGCGAGGTTCGCCAGCGCGCCTGCCGCAATCGTCGCCGCCTCCGAGCCAGCGCCCGCCTGCAGCAGCGCCACGAGCGGCGCGATGGCGCCCGCCTCACGGATGGCGTTCTTGATGGTGTCGTTTGAGCTGGCGAGGTTCCCCAGCACGCGTACCGCATACGTCGCCGCCGCCGAGCCAGCGCCCGCCTGCAGCAGCGCCACGAGCGGCGCGATGGCGCCCGCCTCGCGGATGGCGTTCTGGTTGGTGTCGTTTGAGTTGGCGAGGTTCCCCAGCATGACCGCCGCATTCGTCGCCGCCGCCGAGCCAGCGCCCGCCTGCAGCAGCGCCACGAGCGGCGCGATGGCGCCCGCCTCACGGATGGCGTTCTTGTTGGTGTCGTTTGAGTTGGCGAGGTTCGTCAGCGCGCCCGCCGCATTCGTCGCCGCCGCCGAGCCAGCACCCGCCTGCAGCAGCGCCACGAGCGGCGCGATGGCGCCCGCCTCGCGGATGGCGTTCCGGGCGTCGTTTGAGCTGGCGAGGTTCCACAGCGCGCCCGCCGCATTCGTCGCCGCCGCCGAGCCAGCGCCCGCCTGCAGCAGCGCCACGAGTGGCGCGATGGCGCCCGCCTCGCGGATGGCGTTCGAGTTCGCGGCGCTGTTGGCGGCAAGGTGGTCAATCGCCAGTGCAGCTGCCGAGGCTCCATGGCCGCCCTTGAGAAGCTGCACGAGGCTTGGGATCGCGAGCGCGACGGCCTCACTCTCGTCAGCGCTCATGCGACGATTTGTGAGCTCACAGAGCTCTTTGGCGTGGCGCTCCAACGTGAGCGCCACGCGATCGGCCAGCGGGGTTTGGCGGGACGCCATCTCGATCTCTCTAAGCACCGTGATTTCACTCGTCATCGAGACGGCCGATGACGGCGCGGACGGCCCGCCGATGTCGACAGCAATTGGGCATCCTGTGTATTTTCACTCTGCCTCTCCTGGAGTCTGTGAAAAGGTTCCGAAAACCCTTTTTCGGATCAGTTTCGATGCGACGAGACGGCGTCCGCTCTCACGCTGCCCTCGCACGGGTCGTCAGCCAGCGGTGTGTTGCGCCACACGACGAGGCGCTGCAGCCCCAATGCCGAAGGTAGCGCCCGCGCCTGGCGGCCACCGCGCCGCGCCTGCGCTCAAAGGCAAGGGTAAGAAGGGCGAGGCTGCGCATCGAGACGCACCGTCGCCGCCCGTCGGCGACATAAGCGTGCTGCGAAAGACGGAGGAGCTCAGCGCCATGCTGCGGCTGCGCAGCGAGGAGCTTAATGCGCGGGACAACGACCTGACGGCTTGTGGTGAGCAGATCGAGCACCTTGAGAAGCACGCTGAGAGGCTCAAGCTTGAGCGCGATGATTTTGCGAGACACCTTGGCACCCGCACGCTCGAGCTCGAGAAGCTGCAGGCCGAGTTCGATCAGCTCAGTGAGAAGCATGCGGCTTTGAGGCTCGAGTTCACGCGCGTGCGCACTGAGAATGAGACGTACGCGCGCATCATCGAACGGACGCCCGGCATCATGCCCATTCCTGAAGCCAGCATCCAAGCCATCCGGCGCGCGACGCACGCCAAGGACGCCGTCAAGCCGGGCTCTGGCTCGGCGCGCTCGCCAGCTCGCACGGCGGACGCCGGCCACGCGGAGGAGGAGCTGAGCGGCCCGCCGTGGAGGCTGCAGACATGGCTGGGCACGACGCGGCTGCTCTCGCTCGTGTCGGAGGCGCTGCTGCAGCCGCTGGGCGAGCTGCACCCGTCAGATCCGATGCCGACCGAGCTCTCCTTTGTGCGCACGCTCGCGTCCTCGAACGGCGGGTATGATGCGCTGCTCCAGCTGCTGAGCTTCAACGAGCTCCAACTGCTCAAGGACGTGGCGCGCGCGATCCACAGGGACCTGTTGCGAATGGGCGACCGCGTGCCACCTCGGCAGAATGAGGTGTGCGGCAAGTACGTGGCGCTGCTCGAGAGCGACGGCACGCTCACGCCGGGCACGGAGCGCGCAGCCAAGGGCTCCAAGGGGCGGCGGCTCGAGAGCGTGATCGGGCCCCCGGAGAAGCGCGTGCTCGAGACCATGCTCGCGGAGCATTGCGAGGCGTCCGACGCGGCGATGCCCTTTGTGGACGCGACCTACCTGGTCACCACGACGTCGCGCATCGAGTGGTGGTTCGTAGTCGACCCCGCCGAAGGGCTGAGCAAGCAGCTCGACATCAAGACCGAGTTGAGCGGCGAGGTGGTCGGCGGCGGGCGAGCCGTCGTGCGCCTCGGACCGTCGGGCTATCCGCAGGAGGCCGGGCTCGTCGCGCCTGACCGGATGCGCCAGCCGCGCTCTCTCCAATCCATACTTGGCGAGATGCGCCAGTTGGGCCTCAGTGGTCGGCTGCGCGCGGCTGGCGTCGAGCCGCTCCTCGACGCCGAGGTGATTGCCGCGCGCCTGTACACAGGCCCGATGCATGCGAAATATAATGCCGTGCTGCGCGGCCGGATCGAGGGCGAGGGCACGGGCGCGCACGATGCGTTCATGGCGCTCTGCCGCGGCAACCCGTACACGACCTCGTTGCATGCACTCCGCTCGGCCGTGCTCAAGCTCTCCCAAATCGGGACGGCGCACACGGTCTATCGGGGCGTCTCCTCCTCCTCTGTGCCGCACTGGCTGTGGAAGCGGCCGGCCGCGGGCACCAAGGAATCGGAGGAAGCGAGCCGTGGCGGCATCGAGCTCGGGTTCCTCTCGGCGACCACAGACGCGGAGCAGGCGATGAAGTACGCGTCCGAAGCCGTCGACGCGGCCGACGGATCAGCGAAGCGCATGGTGCTCGAGTTACACACGGGGCTCACCTCGCGCGGTGCCGAACTCAGCTGGCTCAGCCAGTACCCGCACGAGCGCGAGACGTGCTTCGTGCCGGGCACGGCTCACGAGCTGCTCGGCTCGCGCGTCGACGGCACGTGCGTGATCGTCGAGCTCCAGCTCGCGGTGCAAGGCGAGACCGAGACGCTGCAGGAGATCCTCACGCGGCTCAAGCGCTCGCACCTGCTGCTCATCGACACGTACCTAGACGACATGAAGAGCTGCGAGGTGCCCGAGAAGGCGCTCGGCCGGCTTCGCGCGCTCGCGAACACGCACAAGCGCTATGAGCAGTCGTACTACAACAACCCCGAAAAGTTCGGCGCCTCCACCTCCGCCGCCGTCGACGCGCAAAGGCAGGCCCTCTCGCGCCTCGCGCACCCGTCCACGTGGGAAGAGGTGATTGGTGACCCGGCCGAGAAAGCTCGCAAGATGGAGAAGGCGGCGGCGTACTGCCGGCGCGTCGGACGCGGCGACGTTGCGTCCGCGCTACACAATCTCGCAAACACGCTCGGCAAAACCGGAGGCAAATTCAAAGTGTGGCGCCCGGGAGGCAACCGCGTCGATCCGGCCGGAGTCCCCACACTGGCGTAATATGAAATTTCATATCTGAGTTATAGCTGAAGTTTCTGAATTCAAACGCGAGTCGGATAAACTCTGTCAGATAAACAAAACTTTAAGTAGAAAGACTCGGACTCACAAGAAATCGACACAAGAAAGAAAAATATATTCGATCCCGGAAAGCTGAAAGCACAAGGCACCGAGAATGATACCATCCGCGGACCGAACCGGACCTGACCCGGGTGAACTCTCGAGGTCGAGCAGGGCGACTCGCGTCGAAGGGGATGAGTAGTAGTCCGTACGCCGCCCCGCCCAGACCTTGGCCGAAGTCTACAGGCGTATTCGGCAGCTCGCGAGTAGCTCATACGAGGGCTCGTAATGCACTTTCCTCACATCGCTCAAGTCGGAGTCCGTAACGCTACCTCATGGCTCAAGCTGGCCGCTCTCGGTGTCGAGCTGCTGCTGCAGGACACCGTCGAGCACATGGTCGACTCGCAGCGCCTTGACGCGCGGTAGCTTGGCGAGGCGCTGCCACGACTTCTTCTCCGCCTCGGTAGTGACGACGAGCGTCTCGTGCGCGTCCTTGGCGGACGGCGCCTTGGTGAGCACTGTGCCGCCCGCCTGCTCGAGGATGAGCTTGAGTTGCTCGGGTCGGGGCTTCACCTCGTCGGTCACGTAAAAGTGCAGGCCAGCGAGGCAGCCACCCTCTCGGCGCCGCTGCCGGCTGACGGTTGCGTCAAACGTCCACTGGGCCCCCTCCGGGTTGCTCGACGAGTGCTCTCCCTCGAGATAGTACGGCGCGCCGTCGACAAAGTGGCCCGCGCTGTGGCACGCACGCACCCAACGCTCGTCTACGAGTACGGCAGATGGCACTGAGACGCCGATGAGCAGCTTGGTCGTGCGCTTGACTGGCTTAGCGACCACCACGTGCGTACACGTGGCCACCTCGTCGTCGTCTTTGACGACGCGCCCACGCAGCCCAAGGATGGTCGATTTCATCGCCTCCTTGCGCGGACCCTCGTCGAAGCCCGAGAAAGCCACCACTGCCAGCGGGCCGTGCCGCCGCTTGCCCGCGCTCCCGAGACCCCCGCTGCCCTGCGCTACAGGCGTGGAGGAGGCCGCACCGCGAGCGCTCGCGGCGGCGCTGGCGGCGGGGGCAGGCGCGGCGGCGGTCGCGGCGGTCGCGACGGGGGCAGTGGCGGCTACCGCACCGCTGCTGCCGCCGCGGTGGTTTCGCCGCCCTTCAGGCTCCATGGGCATCGCCGCTGAGGCCGGCGGCGGGACTGCTGCTGTGGTTGCCGGCACCGGCGCCGCTGTGCTCCCGTCGGCTCGGCGTCCACGCTTGGGCGGTGGCAGCACTGCCTCGGGATTCTCATCGATGGTCGGCCCGGCTGGGGCGGTCGTCGCCGCGGCGACCAGATCGCTCGCCTTGCGCTTCTTGGAGGGAGGTGCACCGGCGCCGCCTGAGCCAGCGGCGGCGGTGGCGCCCGGCGCCGCGTTGGCCTGTGCCACACCGTCCGAGGTGGCGTTCAACGGCCGCTTGCTGCGCGCCGAGGCGGGTGCTTCCGAGGCGGCGGCCACGGTGGGGGCGGGCGCCGCTGCGGCGGGAGCCGTCTCTGTGCTGCCGCCACTCTGACGGGAGGAGACGGCCGCCGCTCCGGCCGCCGTTGCCGCCGCTCTGCTGCCGCCACTCTGACGGGAGGAGACGGCCGCCACTCCGGCCGCCGAGGCCGCCGCTCTGCTGCCGCCACTCTGACGGGAGGAGACGGCCGCCGCTCCGGCCGCCGAGGCCGCCGCTCGGCTGCCGCCACTCTGACGGGAGGAGACGGGCGCGGCGGCGGTGGCGACGGCGGCCTGAGCGGCGGCGAGAGCGGCCGGGGCGGCGGCCGGAGCAGCGGCTGGCCCAGCACGTGTCCGACGCGACTGCACGGCAGGGGGGGCTGGCGGCAGGGGAGTGGATGCTGGCACAGCCGCCGGCAGAGCCAGCGGTGCGTCGATGGGCACGTCAGCGGGCGCAGGCTCCGGTCCGGGCGAGGCTGGATTGCCGTCGGGCGTCGGCGGCTTGCTCGGTCGCTTGCCTGGCGAGACGCTCCTGGGATCTGGCGACTTGCGCGGCCGCTTAACAGGCGGCGGCCCGTCCGACTCGTCCAATGCGCGCTTGGATGCGCGCGTGGCCGTTTCTGGCCGCTCGACGGCGGCGGAGGTGGCGCCGGCGGTGGAGGCGGCGGCGCCTTTGGAGTTGGCTTTCGCAGGTGCCTTCGCCGCCCTCGCCTGATCAGCCTTCGCCTTCTCCGCTACGGCCTTCACCGCTGCCGCCTCCTTCGCAGCCGCCTTCTGCGCTGCCGCCTTCTCCGCAGCTACCTTCTCCGCCATTACCTTCTCCGCTACCGTTTTCTCCGCAATTTTTGGAGATGCCCTCTCCTCGGCCGCGGCCTTCTTCTCCGCCGCCTTCCGTTCCAGCTCTGCTGCCTTTCGCTCATCGGCCTCCGCTGCTGCTGCCTTCTCCTGCGCAGCTAAGAGCGCCTGCGCGGCTGCCGCATACTCCTCGGCTGCAGCCGCGACTGTGGCCGCTTCGGCAGCCGTCGCGTGCGCCTGGGCAGCCTGCCCCTGGGCCTGGACGTGAGGCTCGCACGCATCGCAGAGGCGCTTGACGAGCTCTTTCTTCCGCCCCTCGGAAGGCAGACCGCGTGCGAGCAGCGCCTCGCGCAGCTCGTCGACCTTCAGTGCCACGATCGCCTCCTTGCCCAGCGGAGGAGGCAGCGCGGGGGCCCCCTCAGGATTCGGTGGCCCCGGTGGCCCCATGGCCGTCGTTGGCGGCAGCTCTTCTTCCTCCTCGTCAATCGCAGGCGAGGGGCCGCGGCGGCGTGGGCTCGGTCCGGTGGCCGCAAAGGCGGTCGCGGCGGCCGGCGGCGGCTGCGAGACGGCCGGAGCGGCGGCGGCTTCGATGTGGCGAACCTCGCCGCGACGTGTGCGGTACGTCCCACTAGAACGCATGCCCGCGACAGCATCGGACGGCATGGCATCGCCGGAGACGTAGAAAGGCGGCGGGGCCAGTGGGTCTCCTCCCTCATCGGAGCCCTCCGGAGCTCGTTGCTGCTGCATAGCGGCCATGGCTCCGTCCACCTCCTCGCCCACCACAACCGCCGCCTCTGCCGCGTCTTCCGGCCCGGCCTCCTCGTGCGTCTCTACCATCTGCGTGCAGCCAGCAATCGCCACTGAGGCGGCACGGGCCTCGTCGTCTTTCTCTGCCTCATTCGGGCACGCGTGCGGCGACGGCAGACTGTCCTCTTCGAGATTGTCGTCCTCTTGCTCCTCATCCACGCCATCAACTTTCTCAGCCACTCTGACGGCATCCGCCTTGTCCTCCGCCGGTGCAGCCTCGTCCGCCGCCTCGTCCGCCGCCTCGTCCGCCGCCCTGTCCGACCACGCGTCCGCAACGGCATCTGTGGGCTCGACAAGTGACGATTCGGCTTCCTGCAGCTGCGGCTCGTGCGGTTGCGGCTCTTGTGACGGCGGCTCTTGTGACGTTGGCTCCCCAATACCCTCTGCCGCCGCCTCTTTTGCCACTGTTTCGGCTGCCTCAGCTGCTGCCTCTGCTGCCGCCTCCGCTGCTGCGAGCTGCGCCTGGAGCGCCATGGCGTCTCTCTCTGCCGCCGCCGCCACTTCGTCGTCATCAGGTGACGCTTCATGGAAGAGATCAAACTGCGGGGCCTCCGGCGACTGGCCTACCCCATGCTCGGGAGTCTCAGGAATGCGCCCGGCGGCCTCTGACGCACGTGGCTCTCGAGGCTTCTGTTGCGGCGGCGGTGGCATGCTGCCGCCCATGCTGCCCGGCGTGCTCGCGTGATTATCCTCGGCCGCCCGTCGTTCCTCCTCGGAAACCTCGCCCTCCTCATCGTCCTGCACCTCTCCGCGTGCATAGAAGTCGCCGCGATGGACAAGCTCGGGGTCGCCGTAAAAGTTTGGGTTGCGCTGCGAAAAGGCGGGGCCTTGGCTGGCCACATACGGTGCAGCCCCATTGTCCACGTCCTCCATTTCATAATCGATGGTCGCGTTCTGCTCCACCTCTGGCATCTCCTCCTCTGCCTCCTCAGCCTCCTCTGCCTCATCTGCCTCGTCTGCCTCGCCTGCCTCCGCCGCCGCCGCCGCCACCTCCTCTGCCACCGTCGCTTCCTGCGCCTCATCTATCCCCTCCGCTCGCTCCCCCTCCTTCTGATCCGTTGCATGCATCGCGGCACCGTCTGCGCCAGCGTTGTCGTCCTCCTCCAATCCACCTGCATCATCGTCGCCGAAGCTGTTTGGGTACGCCGCGCTCTCTTGGCTGGCCGCCGGCGTGGCCGACTCGCCCGCCACGCTCTCTGAAGCCGCCTCCACCAGCTCTGCCGCTCGCGTCACCTCCGCCCCCGCCGCCTCGGCTTCGGGCTGCTGTGACGCCGACTCATCGCCGCCGAACAGAGAGGCGGGGTGCCACACCGCGTTTTCGGGTGAGCCTCTGAGTCCACTAGGGCTGTGCGTGTACGACGCAGCAGCAGCAGCGGCGGCGGCGGCGGCGGCGGCGGCCGCGGTGGTGGCGGTGGTGACGGAGCTCGCCTGTGGCTGCAGCCCCGTTGCAACCCCGAAGACGCTCCCTTGCGACATGCCCTGAGAGAGCTTCTCATCGCACCCGAGGCCCTCGCCAGCACCCACCGCGTTCGCCACCGTCCCGGCCGAAGCGGTGGCCGCCGTCCCCGCCGCCCCACTCGTTGCCTCGCCCTTGGCTGCATTCGCGACAGCAGGCTCCATAGGCCCCTCCCCCAACTGAGGCATGCCAAGCGCAGCCAGCTCCGCATCCGTCTGCTGCGACCAGCAGTCTGTCGACGCCGGCGCGGGCGGGGACGAGACGGCACTCTCGCCACTCTCTCGCCAGACTGCGCTGGCGCACGGGTGAGAGACATGCCTCAGGGCACCGCCGCTGGCGGGCGCATGGTTGGGCAGCTGCTCGCATTCGAGGAGCTGCTGGCTGCTCATGAGCTGCTCGCTGCTCATCGGAAGCTCGTCAAGCTCGCCGGGGCTGACCATTGAGTCCACTTGCGCCTGTGGCCCTTCCTCGACGCTATTCGTGTCAGCCATGGCCGCGGCCGCCGCGACAGCCATGGCTAAGGCGGCCGCTGCTC
>Ga0180443_100373_pt1 | contig 28356 bp, 13 predicted proteins | sample ChrtobMetP5_32mM_FD_119753 | JGI IMG/M metagenome (GOLD analysis project Ga0180443, IMG submission 119753) | Chrysochromulina tobin associated microbial communities from unialgal haptophyte culture, Seattle, Washington, USA - P5_32mM MetaG | ecosystem: Host-associated > Algae > Haptophytes >... | reverse complement strand
GCCCCCCCCCAACAGCCCCAACACCCCCCCCCCCCCCCCCCCCCCCCCCCCCCCCCCCATCCTGCTCCTTGCAGGGCATTGGGCATGGGCAGCGCCTGCGCTCACCTGTCGCGTGCCACGGGCGGCAGTGGTGTAGCCGCCAAAGATGTACAGCGCGTGCGAGGTGGGCGTCTTGATGAGCGTGGCAGTGTGGCCCATGCGACCCGCCGGTAGCAGCCGCTCGGCGCCGAAGCGCTCGTCACCTTGCGGGTGCAGCCGCCGCCACTCGCCCTCGAGCAGCGAGAACAGGTACACGTCGTTGAGGTACTGGCCGGGCGTCGTGCCCTCGCCGCCAAAGACGATGACGTGCTCCGGGTCGATGGAAGTGGCGGTGTGGGCCCAACGATCGGGCGGCGGCGTGCCCTGGAAGGCGCGGTACTGCCACTGGTTGTGAATGATGCTGTACTCCTTGATACCATTGGGCACCACCCCATCGCCCGACCAGCCGCCGATGACTAGCAGCACCTGCTCGTCGAGCGAGCGGCCCAGGAGGTTGAGGGTATGCCCCTTGCGCTTCTTCGGGGGCGTGCCCTTGACCTGCTCGGTCGTCCATTTGCCGCGGTACAGGTCGAGCCGCATCAGGCCATCGTAGCACTGCACGATGCTGCAGCCGCCATACATGTAGAGGAGCTGCTGCGAGGCGAGCTCCCAGCGGGCGACGGCGGCGCCGCCACGCGCGTGCGGCAGGTCGGACATTTTCCCCGAGGCTGCGTCTGTCCACCGCAGCAGGTCGCGCCCGTCCGTAGACGAGGATGCCAGTGTGGCCAACGGCATGGAGCCCGTCAAGGCACGAAGCATGCCAAGGGTATCCACAGACCGCTTCCTAATTGGGGGGTCGAAGCCGCGCCGTCTCAAGCACCTGCGATGGAAGGGAAAGCTTGTATGCATGGTCACCAGACGGAAGATGGGCAACGCTGCGTGTGTGCTTACGGATGGGAGGGACGCCACTGCACATTGGACGTGCTCGCTGCCTGTGCTGCAGCCAGGGTTGCCACGAAGGCGTTCATGAACGCCACGATTGCGCTTGATCATCGGCACAGGCCATCACTGCAGATGTCGGTCGCGAGGTTTCGATTCGAGCTGCACCGTGCGCCATGGACTTGTGACCTTTTGTCGCTCCTCGATGAGAGCGAGTCAAACGGTTTGTGCCGCTGTCTGGAGGCTTGCGCAGCCTACCTAGAGGGTATCCGTGCAGCAGGCGTTGCTGTGCCGCCCATCTTGCTCCGGACGCCACCAGCGTGTGCTACGCCGATGATGAATCGATCGTTTGCAGCGGGTGCCATGCGGCGGGAATCACTGCAGGCTGCTGTACCAGTTGGTTTGTCAGCCTGGGAGGGCAAAAAGGTTCTCTCGACAGCTAGGCATGTCAGTACGATCGGATGCTGGGCAAACTGCTCCAGCCACGGCTCCTGCGCGGGCCACTTTTGCGAGTGCGAGGCTGGGACTTTCGGGCCCTACTGTCGCACTCGCGCGCTCAGGCGAGGGCCGCATGAACGTGATGAGCTGTCCGTTGAATTGCTCGACCTGCCGGCAGCTGTGCATTACGAGATTGCTGAAAGGCACAGGATCGGTGACGGGTACAATTACGGCCCTGGAGCTCTCTTGGAGAAGCGGGCCGTTTATTGGGCAGCTGGCTACTTCTACGCAACCCTTGTCCACGACACAGAGGTGGTCGTCGCGTCGGGTGGCGACGTGGCGGTAGCGGTCCATGCAGGCCTTGAGATGAACCGGGACACGGTGTCGCGGCTCGCGCCTCGTTCGTTTGCATGGACGCTCTTGCTCAGCCTGCAGCCTACCGACGCGCCAGCTGCTCTCAGCGAGCCTGGAGTGATCCGCATGCACCCTCACTGCCCACGCCGCTCTGAGGTGGCACCCTCTCACTCTGAAAGAAGCTGCTGCTTCAACGAAGGACGTGACGTCTGTATCCCGCCCTCCGACCCGTTCTACGCACCCAACCTCGATACGTGGAACGCCGCCGGCACATCTCACATCCTCGCCTCCTCAGCTACGGCAACCGCCGTCGACGGCCCCAGCGCTGTCGAGCGGCAGCTCGATCATCGGCCGGACTCGCGAGACGCCTTCTTCGATGTGCACTCGAAGACGCAGTTCGACCTCTTCTTCGTCGGCGATTCGGGTTTGGGCAAATTCCATTCCCGCTGCCACGTCAATTGCACCGAGTCGATCGGCACGCTCGTGCGCGTGCAAAGTGCTGAGCTGAGCCGAGACTGGTGCTCGCGCCACAGCGCAGCGTGTGGCCGGATGGTCTGCGCCAGCTGCTACTCAGGCGGTATACGCCAGTACATGTACATGCACTGGCGGGGCGTCTCGGATCGGCTGCTCATTGAAACGAGCCTTCCTCGTTGGGCGCCTCGCGATGCGCAGGCACGCTCCAAGTTCTGCCTTGTTGCTGGCGGTGTCGGGTTTGATACGCGCATCATCTCCTCCGTGCTCAACGGCTGCGTGCCTCTCTTTACGAATCGATTCGTCTGGCCGCCATTCTTTCGGGTGCTGCGGCACGAGCGATTGCTCGTCAGCTTCGCGGACTCCCTCTCCGACCGGCAGCGCCTCAGCCAGATGGACAACCTCCCAGCGTTCCTCGCGTGCTATGACCTCGCCCATCCGAGCCTTCTTGCCAACCTTCAAGCCGCGTGGCCTGCGTTTGTGTGGGGCAACGGCACCGCCTTCGAACACACGCTTTTGGAGGTGGCCGCGGTCGCTGGAAAGAAAGCGAGCAGCGCGTTACGGCGCGTGCTCGCCGTCCATGGACCGAGGTATGTCGCGGAGGTGACCCGCGTGCCGCTCGATGCATACAGCGCAACGATGGTCCCGGGGCTCGACGCCGCAAGGACTATTCGAGCGAGAATGGCACGGGATGATCTCCTGGGCGAACTGCTTGCGCGCGTGACTGCTTGTTTGGCACGCATTCCCACTCGAGTAGGAATGCCAAAATAACGGTTAAGACGATCCGTGAAATGGGTGCTTTCTGGTCGTGTTCACGTTCACACACAGTTCTTCCCGAATTTGCACGCCATGCGTGTGACGCTCGTCGTCCGCACCATAGTGATGGCGGTGCCTTGGCTCGGCATCGCAGTGCTCACGCGCCCGCGCGCTTCCGACTGGCCAGAGGCGGTCGCACGGATGCGCCGGAAGGAAAAGCTTGGGGCTGGCACCTTTGACATTGCGTCGAAGCCCATCCGTGAGGTGTGGGACACGCCCGAGCGCTGGAGGAAGCTCAGCGCAATGGTTCGCGAACGATTCTATTTCGGGGTTGAGCGCTGGCCCGAGGATAGGCTTTGGGCCCTGGATGCTGGAACTGTCTCGCTTGGGTGCACCTCCAAAAAGTGCTTCGTCGGCGTGCTCGGCTCCTGGAACGGTCTGCCTGGGCCTCAATACGACCTGTACGCGCTGGCTGCCGCCCATGGCGTCGCCTGCTTTGTGTACCACAGCTACGGTCCGGGTACCTTTTATCGCTATTTTGCGCCGCTGCTTTCGAAGCCGCACACGGTGCTGTGCGGCGCCTTTGCGACGAGCTCCGCCTTCGAGATGCTGTGGCTGGGCTCGTCGTTGCTTGGACTAGGCCACGAGCTGCAGCGCGCGCTCGGCCGTGCTGGTTTCCTCGCCCTCTGGCTGTGCGGCGCGCTCGGCATGTCGCTCGCAGCCGCCACGCAGCGGCACTCGACCAACGGCACCGGGGGCATCCTCGCAGCGTTCACCTATCACACGCTGGCCACGCCGCACGCGCGCCACAGCCTGTATGGGGTCTCGATGAGCGCACGCTCGGCGCTCGCCGTGCACCTTGGCATCGCATGCTTGCCAGCCCTCCAAGGCTCGGACAAGCCAGCTGTGGCGTTGGGCCTTGCCGCGCTGCCCCTCGCCGTTGGCGCGGCCTTCTTTCACGGAGGCTGGCTGGGACTGCGATCATGACTGTCAGAGTCACCGAGCTGTGCGAGCGAGTGCTCCCGGGCTGGAGGTGGGGTGGGGGGGATCGCTCTCGGGCTGCACAAAAGAAAATCTCACCTTTCCGGTTTTCTAAGAGAAAAGTATCCACACTACGCCAACGGCAACGCGTTCCGACGCGCGCGCCCGTGCGCCTGCGCCGCGCGGCTTGGCATCCTTCGGCCTGTGTACCCTGAGCGTGTCGTGTGTGTGTGTGTGTGAAGTAAAAACGGGTCGACACAGTACAGCGGCGCTCATGTGAGTGAGCCCGGTGGGGCGCGCTTAATGATGACTACTGGCGCAGGAGGCCAGCAAGCGGGGCGCCGCTTAGGAGGTGAGATTTTCCTGGCTCTCGCCCACGGCCACGCGGGGCCAGAATGATGGCGACGGGGAGCGCCGCGCCGACCACGGCGGTTAGCGAGATGAGGCGAAGGTGGTGCGTGAAGAAGGACGTGGTGGCCATGCGCAAAGAGCGCCTTAAGACCGTGCATGCACCCCTCGACGCGCGACTCAGTGTGTGAAGTTAAAACGGATCGACACAGTGCAGCGGCGCACACATGCGAGCGCGCCTGGTGTTTAGCGACTCTACAGGGTTCCAACATCGGTGTCGACACTCAGTTGACCTTCGAGCGCACTTTCTTGAGAAAGGGTCAGTTGAATCGACACACAAGGTACCGGTACCGACCAGCCACACTACCACGCGAAACACTGCCACGCAGTGGTCGCGTCGCTCGGTGGCACTTTCTTCTTTCGGAAGCTTCGTCCGCGATGATGCTGAGGAGAAGCTGATTGAGCACGTGATCGCGGCTCGTGCGGAGCTCGGCGTGACGACTAATGCAGAGCTGCTCATCCTTCTCGAGAGCGATTTCAAGGGCCTGACCATGAGCGAGGTGAAGAAGGCGGCCTCGAAGGCCACCAAGCGCACTGGTGGAGCCTGCGTGCCAGCTGCCGCCGAGCCCATCCCCGCCGAAAAGGCGCCCTCGAAGCGCCAGGAGAAAGCCCAGGAGAAGGCCAAGGCTGCAGCGCTACCCGAGCACGCTGCTGCGTCACCTGGCCTCGCCATCATTTCCGGCCGCGCGCCCTATTTCCAAAAGGCCTGGTGGTTTGACGAGGCAGTACCGAAAACGACAGGAACGTTGGCACGATTCAAGGCTGCCTTTGTGCGAGACGCACCTGCCATGGGGCTTTCCTCGGAGCAGATTGCCCAAGAGCAGATCCTCTTCGACGTGCCTTTCTTTTTCGATCTAAGTGGCGACGATCGCCAGGATCTCACCACGGCCACCTCATTCTTGTGCAACGCCATGCGCCTCGGTATCAGCAGCCTGAGCGTGGCACGCCTGAAAGTTATAATCGACTGCGCCGATGCGCTGAATGCGCTTGGAAATCGCGTCGTCGATCCGGGCGCCGTTGCGGATGCGCTCTCGCCGATGGGATTCCCAATTCGCTCAGAGGACATTCTGATCCTCACGGTGGCGCTGAACCTACCGGCCGTGTGCGATGCGTACGTCTACAGCGCCCCCGCCGATAAGGTGATCGCCTGGAGGTGCTCGCTGGGGCTGGATGTCGCTAAGCTGGACGTGGCGATGCGCACTATAGTGATGAAGCCGACGGCGACGCAGAAGGTCGTGAGTCGGCAGGTGTGCTTCTTCTGTGGAGCCTCGCCGCTGGCCGCGTCGGTCTGCCTCACAGATTGCCCCAGGTGCGGATGCGTCGCTTACTGCAGCGAGGAGCACCGCAAGATCGACCACTTGATCGCGCACCAACTCGAGTGCGGCTGCAAGAAAGGCTTCGTCTCGGCAGGCGTCCCGGTCACACCGTGCCGTGAGCTCGGCATCTCGCGCATCGCAACGGAGATCTCAAAGGAGTTCTCGGCAATGATCCCCATCGAGGCGCCGGCGGCGAGCCGAATCTCAATCGTGCGTCACTGTTGCGAGACCGAAGGCATGCACGGGCCATGCGCGCTGCCGATGGGGTGGAACATCAGTCCCGTTTGAGGAGCCGAGACTGAGGGAGCACACCGTGCGTGTGGGAGCTCCGCCTGTGCGCACACGAAATTGCAAACTCTAAGCGAAGTGTAATTTGTAGGTATTCTGTAATTTGGTATTTGCGCTGTTCAACTCTTGCTCTAGCCGCTCGGCTACGCATGTCGCTAATACGCTAGCGTAGCACGGCACGTACAACAAACAAACACGATCCATCAAAAACGCGCCTCCCGTTTCAACCAACCGCAAAACGCGCGACAGCGCGCGCGCGCGCGATCGTCCTCGGGTAGCACGTCAGGGAGCACCTCGACATCACTGCCGGGCGCGCGCTGTCGCTCTTGGCGCATTGAGTGGCGTCACGAGCCAACTCGTAACTGCTCAAACTCATGCTCTGTCGAGCTCTCAAGTCCTATGCCTCGCTCCCCACGCCTCTGGCAGTGCGCCCAGCCTCTGGCTCTGCGTCGCTCGCCGAGCTCTCTACTACGAGCTCTCCGACGTTACTACACTCTTAAGGTGGAGCGCGAGTCTCTTCCACCAACTTGCCCCGCGGCCTGTGCAGTGGCGCTACGGGCGTGCTGCTGGACCAGCTGGGCGGCACCGCTGCGCCTCCTGCCACGTGCGGATCTGCCTACGCACGGTGTGATTGGGGAAGAGCATCTTGAACTCGAGCTCGGCGCCCGTCATCGGGCTGGTCGAGTGGCCGACGAGCCACTCCTCGATCGCACGCCGCTCGTACATGTGGCCGTCCGCAGCCGAGACCGGGTCGATCATGAGGTTGTGCGTGATCGGGCAGATGAAGTCGTCGGGCGGCTCCTCCGCCGCTGCGGCCTCCTTTGCAGCGTGCGCCTTTGCTGCAGACGCCTTAGCTTCTTGCTCCGCCTGGTTGCGAGCGTGCTCTTCTGCCTCCGCCTGGGCGGCCTTGGCCTCCGCCTCCGCTCGTGCCGCGGCCCTCGCTTTTGCCTCAGCCTCAGCCACGGTCGCCGCCTTTGCCCCGGCCTGTGCCTTCGCCTTCGTCTTCGCGCCGCCTAATACCGCAGCGGCGTTCACCTCTACAGCGTGCTCCACGCTGGCGTTGGCTGACGCCTCTGTAGGAGCGCCAGCCTTCTTCTTGGCCTTGGCCTTGCCCTTCTTGCTCCGCGCCTTCTCAGCCTCGCTCTCCTCTTCAGTCAGCAGCTCTGCCATTGCCGCATCCGCGCGCGCTGCCGCGGCCGCCAGCGCAGCAGCGTCCTCGACCTGAGCCGTAGCGTTCTCGGATGCACCTTTGCGTGCTTTGCCTTTCGTCACACGCGGCCGCTGCGCTTCGGCCTCGAGCTTTGGTCTGCCATGCGCGGCGTTGTGCATTCGAGCGACGAGGGCCTGTGCACCAGCGTGCCCCTGCGCGGCCGCGAGGCCAAGCAGCCGCCGCGCCTCCACCTCATCCTTGGGTCCGCAACTCCCGTTGAAGAGCATGCCAGCGAGACTGCACTGCGCTTCAGCATCACCCTGCGCAGCCGCGAGGCCAAGCAACCGCCGCGCCTCCACCTCATCCTTGGGTCCGCCGAGCCCTAAGACGAGCATGAGAGCGAGGCGGATCTGCGCTTCAGCGAGCCCCTGCGCGGCCGCGAGGCCATACTGCCGCCGCGCCTCCACCTCGTCCTTTGGTCCGCCACGCCCTGTGTAGAGCATGCTAGCGAGGCCGCTCTGCGCACCAGCGTGCCCCTGCGCGGCCGCGAGGCCATACTGCCGCCGCGCCTCCACCTCGTCCTTGGGTCCGCCACGCCCTGTGTAGAGCATGCTAGCGAGGCCGCTCTGCGCACCAGCGTGCCCCTGCGCGGCCGCGAGGCCATACAGCCGCCGCGCCTCCACCTCGTCCTTGGGTCCGCCCTGCCCATCGTAGAACATATCAGCGAGGCGGCACTGCGCGTCTGCGTGCCCCTGCGCGGCCGCGAGGCCATACAGCCGCCGCAACTCGGCCTCGTCCTTGGGTCCGCCGTGTCCTTCGTAGAGCATGGCCGCGAGATAGCTTGGTGTGTCAGCATTTCCTTGCGCTGCTTCGAGGCCTAGTAGCACCTCCTCGCCGACCGCGTTGTGCTTCGGCCCGCCGTGCCCTTCAGTGTGGTTGCTCAGATCGGTGCTCATCTTCGTTTTGCGACGTTCACGCACTCGTGAATGCATGCTAGAGTTGCAATCTTTAAGGCGAATGCGGTGTGAATAACCCTTAACCAGAGATATCGAGCTCCTTGCGCGGCAGAGGGCGAACGAGTTCCGAAATACATTGTAATCATCTCTCTAGATGATTGCTTCAATCAGCATGCGTGTAGGACCGGTCCCTGCCAGTTGCATCAAGGAGGTGGCGGTTGCGACTTGTGCTTCGGGAAGCCATTTGTCACGACGAGAAGGCGCGCGCGAGGACAGAGACCCAGCTCATCGGCAGCAGCAAAATGGCGGCAGTGCAGTCCATGCGCTGCGATTTCGGCTTGCGCTTCAGCTTACGTACCATTTTAATGCTGCTTGCGATCGAATGGACCCGTGCATGCGTGCCCAGGGCAACGCAGTGGCGGCTAGAGATCAGTCAGGAGTACAATTCGTGGGAAGCCTACGTGTACGAGTTCATGGCATTCGAAGGGACGAAGGGGCTTAACCTCACGTATTCAGGCGACAATTGCACCCGGCCGGGGTACGAGACAATCAACTCGGGAGCACGTGCGTTCGACGGCGATTCGTCAACACCATGGCAGACGTGCGTTCATAAAATCGGCGGGTGGGTGAGCTTCAATCTTTCAGCGCCAGCCGCTGTCACAAATCTCTGCGCCACCCAATATGACGGGGTGCATGGGAACACGGTCAAAGCGTTCCATGTCAAATATTTGGTGAATGGTACTTGGGTGCTAGCATGGGACACTGGTGCCGTCGGCAACATGGGGCCTGGCAGTGTGTGCCTTACGTCTCCGGTAGCAGCCTGCCCGCTGTCGCCACCCGCATCTCCCTCGCCTCCCCGTTTGCCGCCTGCGCCACCGCCCCCTCCTTTGGCACCGGGCAGCCTGTGCGCCGAAACGTGCATCGGCCTGCCAGCAGGCGCACAGCCAGGTTTCGCATCGGATGGCCTCTGCGACGACGGCGGCCCCGGCGCCGAGTACACTGCTTGCCAGTACGGCACCGACTGCGCAGACTGCGGCGTGCGCCGCAGCACCGCGCTTGACCCATCTCCATCGCCCGACCCATTCCCGTCGCCCGACCTGGCCAACTGCTCAATGATGCCCACCGGGTGCGTGGAGCTCTGCGCGCCGTACGCGTACTGCCTCGCGGCCTCGCGGGACGCGGCCTGCGACAACGCGCCGCCATTTTGTCAGCAGTGCACCCCCTACGCTCACTGCTCGTCGCCCTCACCGTCAGCCGAGTCATCCCCATCGCCGTCAACAACCCCACCCCCCTCTCCTCCACCGCCCTCCCCTCCACCGCCATCGCCTTCGCCCTCACCGCCACCACCTTCACCTCCGCCCACCCCTGCGACGCTACCGTTTCGGCCACCGCCCCCGTCGCCCAACCCGTCCCCCCCAACCCCATCGCCGCCACCGGACCCGCCGCCGGCCATGCCGCCGCCTAATGGGCCTGGCGCGACCACTGAGCGGCGCGTCCGCGCTTCCGTTCGGTTGGTAACGGGCTCAAGGAGGCGGTTGCAGCAGGGCATTGCCCTGAATCCGTCTAGTGTGCGTATGGCTATCCTCGGCGCCCTGCCTTCCATCTCCCCAAGCCAGCTGGTCCTGCGGTCCTTTGACAATGTAACGGGCGTAGCCGCGTTCGAGGTGATACCCAACGCCACTGCCGGGGTGACTGTCAGCCAGTTGATTGCGACCATCAACAGCCCGAGCTTCACCGCGTCTCTTGCCTCCACGCTTCAGATCTCTGTGCAGCTTGTGAGTGCAGCAGTGCAGGTGGCCGTCCTGATCCGTGCCCCATCGCCGCCACCGCCGTCGCCGCCTCCAACGCCGCCGCCCACCGATCCACCATCGGTGCCGCCGCCCTCGCCTCCACCACCATCGAAACCGCCACCCCGGATTCCACCCCCAGGTCGCCCACCTCCTGCCAGGCCGCCGCCCTTTCCGCCTTGGGACCGGGACCCTCCGCCGTCACCGCCACCGGTCATCCGACCCCCGCCGTCGCCACGGCCTTCGCCATCCCCCTCGCCCCCTACTCCGCCCTATCCGCCGCCTGCGCCACCTCCGAGCTCCATCATATCCCCACCGCTGTCCGTGGTGGTCACCGGCAACTCGGCCCTCATCACCCTAATCGGGACCAATGTGCAATGGGGCGATAAGGCCAAGTGGGTGCGCCAGGACGCCACGAGCTGCGACTCCCGCTTTGACGTGACCCGCACGAACGAGATGCAAACGGTGGGCGACGGCGTGGCGGCGCTCTTCAGCTTCATCAACGCCCCTGTCGGTACACACCTGCTTTGCTACAAGTTCAACTACGCCCAGTCCTCGGCGGGGGTCGCAACGCCGACGCCCTTCCTCTTGTTCAGGCGGATCCGCGTGGCTGTCGTGCGCTACGACAGCGTGTTGCCCTGGGGGACGGGCATCGGCTGCGTGAGCAACCTCACCATCACTGGCGCCGGCTTCGACGGCATGCAGCTGAATTCGAGCGCCGATGGCGGGGTGTCGTGGGCATTGACGCCGGCTAGTGCTCTCACGTGCGCCTTCACGGGAGCGCCTTCTTCTGCGGCCACCATCATCAACGACACCACGATCACCTGTACAAGCCCCGCTCCGACGGCCGTCGGCACTCTACCGCTCAAGATCAGCATGGGCGCCTTCACTGCTGGCCACCCACTGTCCTTCCCTAGCTTTGGCGTCTTTGACCCCTCCAACTATAGAATTCAGACTCTATGGCCTAACGGTGGTGCGTACAATCGCGAGTCTGACCTAGCCATCACGGGCACCTTCACGGGCGCCGACTGGGGGGCGGTTCGATGCCGAGTTGGTGGGTGGGTGGGCACTGGCGGCTTTTTGATCAACGACACGCATGCCGTCTGCCGCAAGCCCCGCTTCCCCGACTCGGAGCGCGCAGCGGTGGGCGACTATGCCGTGACCTTCTCACCCAATGGTCAATGCTTCTCCTCAGCCTCCTCTAACTCCTCCTCTGTGATGTTCAAGACGTACAACTCGCAAGTCAACAGCCTGGCCGTGAGCGGGGCCCCCGCCATCAGCTCCGTCACGCTCCAGGTCGTCGGTGCTGGCTTTGTTTATCCAGCACTTGTGGGTAGCGTGTGCCGATTCGCGCGGCAGCGTGCGGTGCCGCCTGTGCTGCTGCCGCCTCCGCTGCCATCCTCGATTGTGTTTACATCTCTCACGACCGTGAGTTCCACGCTGGTGCGCTGCCCCACACCTGCGTCTGGTACCGCGGGCACGTGGACGGTGCAAGTGCTGCAAAACGGGCTCGACCCGGAGCCAACCCTCTACGGCAGTGACCCCGAGTTCACAGAGTACGACCTCACGGCCGTGCGGGTGATGGCCTTGGTGCCGCCGGGGGGCGTCACTGGTACGAGCACGAGTGTAACGGTCGTGGGCAGTGGCTTCGCAGTGTATGGCGAGGGGCAGCTGACGTGCCGTGTCGGTGGCGCTACGCTCGTGCCGGCCGTGCGACTTGACAGCGGCAGGATTCTCTGTGAGATTCCAGCGCGGCAGAATCCCGGGCGTGTCAACGTCGCCGTCTCTCTCAACGCGGGCTCTCCGAGCACGTTCAGCACAGACTGGATCCAGTTCAACTACTACATCCCGCCCTACTTTGCGACCATCATGCCCACTCAGGGGGGTGCACAGGGCGGCACCACCATCACCATCAGTGGAATGGGCTTCTCATCGCTTGCCCCCGAGTACCCGATCCGCGCGTCCTTCATGCGCTGCCGCTTTGGCTCGGAGGTGCAGAGGCAGCCCCCCTTGGCGCACTCTGACACCTCTGTTGTGTGCAACACCACGTGGGGCCCAAATGGTGCGCGGCCCGTCTCGCTCGCCCTCAATGGCGCCACCTTTGTCACGCGCCTCACGGAGTTTGGAGGCAGCGCCCAGGCCACCAACGCCGACGTGCCGCAGTTCACCTTCGTTGGCTTGCACCCGCCAGCACTGCTTGAAGTGTTCTTCGACCAGGCGGGCACGAAGCTCAATGTGCGCTTCGACTCACAGCCGACAAACCGCGGGCTCATGAACGGCCTAGGGCCGTGCTCTATGGTACTTGACGACGCCACGTCGATGCAGCTGCGCGGCTCGGCATTGGCCGACGCGCTCTGCGATTGGGTCGACGACTCGACGATGTTCGCGCAGCTCACGCTCTATACGAATGCGAGCGCGGGCATGCGCGTGGGCGTGCGAGCCAATGTGCTGTGGCCGCGCTCCTACACGGGCAGCTGCAACGAGCCCGACAGCAAGTGCACCCCCGCCCAGGCCTTGGACGTCGATGCCTTCTTTCCGTGCGATCGGCGCGACACCACGGCTCGAGATGCATGCGTCACGCCCACTGCGCTCGTGCAAGCTCCAAATGAGATCTCGTCCTGTCCAGGCACCTCGCTCACGCTAGATGCCACGAGAAGCTCAGGCGGCGGCGTGCGCCCGCTTCTCTTTCAGTGGAGCGCCTCGCCGCGCACGTGCGACAATTACTACGCAATCTCGTCGCGCCTGAGCACTCTCAATAGCGCCGACCAGCAGCAGCAGCAGCAGCAAACTGTGGAACTCACGGGAGCGGAGCTCGACGGTGGCAACCAGTTTGAGATCAGTCTGATCGTCAGGAGCTTCCTGGGCTCGTCTAGCACGCCCTACACTATCATCGTCACGCGCGCCGCGCTGCCCGTGCCGCTGCTGACGATCCAAGCGCCACCACTGCTCCAGCTACCCGTCTCGGCACCTCGCACGGCGCTCCAGGGCAAAGCGTCGATCGCCGAGTGCTTCGCCTCGTCGGATAGCTCTTCCGCCGCCATTGACTTCACCTGGGCTCATATTGCAAGCTACAGCGCGACAAGCATGGTGCCCCTCGAGTTGAATGCAGCGCCGCTCGCTCTGGACCCAGTCTCGCGCATGCAGCGCGACCTCTTCCTCCTGGCCCACACGTTCACGCAGGGCATTCGGTACAGGCTGCAGTTGAGCGGATGCATGCGCGGATCGAACGCCACGTGTGGCGCCTACTCAGTCGACGTCATGCTGCGCAACGAGCCGCTGCAGGCGCTTATTGCCGGGGGCGATCGGTCCGTGGGCGACGACGATCCCTTCGTGATCGACGCGTGTGCTTCCTCCGATCCGGATGATGTGAGTGCCATCCTCTCGTATCGGTTCGCCTGCATGCCGTTGAGCGCTAACATGACGGCGAGAGATGAGCTCAGCTTCCCGGACGGCGATTTGGGCTGCTTCGGGCTCATCGCCGATGGCGCAGGTGGTGCCATCGCGAGCACCACAGCGCGAATCGCGCTTCCGCCTCCGTCGTCGTGTGCTTGGTCAATCTCCAACTCCACCTTGGCATCGGGACGTTACGCGTTCCGCGTGACTGTTGTCAAGACCGACGGTGAGACGGCCATCGCCATCGCTCTCATTGAGATCAAGTCGGGCTCACTGCCCCTAGTTTTGATGCAGCCCCTCGCGGCGACCAAGCAGAATCCATCCGACAAGCTCAGGCTGATCAGTGTCGCCTCCGTGCCACGCGGTGTCGTGTGCCCGCGAGGTACTATGTGCCTCGCCTACGAGTGGTCGATGACGCCCGCATCCGCCAGCCTCGAAGGGGGCATGGGAACGACCACTGGCCTCCTCGGGCCGCGACTGGTTGTGAACCCGGACGTGCTCATCCCCGGAGCCAGGTACACCTTCTCGTTGACCGTTACCTACCAGGGCACCGCTACAAGTAGGACAAGCATGCAAGTGCTGATGAACAGAGCGCCATGGGGCGGCGGCTTGCAACTCATACACGACACCCCCGCAATCGCGCTGAGAACCTCGGTCGAGGTGCAGGCAAGGCAGTGGGTAGACGACCCGGAGGACCTGCCCCTAAAGTATGCGTTTGAATACCGGCCGCAGGCGGCGAACAGCACGCGCGGGGTATCGCTGGGTCAGACGAGTATGGCGGCGACCTCGCGCTGGCTGCCTGGCCAAGAGGGCAACTGGACAGTCTTGTGCCGCGTGATGGACGTCTTTGGTGCTTCGACGACTGTGGGGAAGTCGCTTACCGTGAATGCCGTGGTGCTTGATGCTGCCGTGTCGGCCAATCTCATCGTGCGAATGGACGCAGCGCGGGGCTCCGGCGACATCACCGCCAGCGTTGGCCTGGCCGCGTCGTTGGCCGGCGCGCTCAACAGCGTTCTCGCTCGGGCGTCTCGGGCTGCGACGGCTACCTCCACCGCTGGCACCATGAACGGGACGACGGGCAGGACGCTGCAGCAGGAGACGGGAGCTGCACCTGAAGTGGCCGCGCAGGAGCAGCTCGCTCTTCGCGGGAGCATCATGGATGTCATACAACGGGTCTCAGGCGCTTCAGCTGCTGCCGACGCAAGCCAGATCGAGCAGACGGCATCGGCCGCGGGCAGCGTGGTCGAAGGGCCATGCAGAGGCGACACCCTTTCGAAAGCGGCCGGGATCTTTACCGATCTAGTTGCCGGGGCCGGTCAGGTGGGTTTGGGCCCCGGAGCAGCGCAGACGATCGCCGCGGGCATCGGCAACGTGCTCGCACAGAGCTCGGGCGCAGAGGGTCGGCGTCGGCGGCTGCAGGAGCACTGCTATCGACGGTTGCAGGACGCGGAAGCGGCCGAGAGCCTCGGACGGCGGCTGCAGTCAACGAGCGTGGAGGCTTCGAATGCGTCCCTCGCCAATGCAAGCAGCAATACGACAGCAGCCACGGGTGCGTTCAACGCAACGGACGAAGAGGTGACGAGGCGCGCTGATGTCGAGCGCGCGTTGGTCCTGGTCGACATCTCGAGCCAGCTTGGGAGCATCATTGGAAAGGGTCTGCTCGCCGGCGAGGCGGACGTGCAGGTGGGGGCGCCAGCGCTGTCTATGACGGTAGGAAAGAGCGACCCATGCGCTGCGAACGCTTCCAAATCGTCACAGGCGCCGGCGCTGAGCAGTGGCGTCACAGGGGGCCTTACTATGCCTCCCGGATACGGCTGCGAGCGGGAAGGCATGGCAGCGAGTAGCAGCGTGGGGGGGCGCCGTACGGATGCTGAGATTGAAGATGGCGGCAGCAGCAGCCTGGAAACGTCTGTGGTCCTATTCCAAGCAGATGTGTTCAACCGTGAGTCGGGCGAAACCACCGGCACGGCCACGGCTGACATTCGGCTTCGCAATGGCGAGACCGGCGAGGAACTGCGCATCACCAACCTCACCGAGCCTCTGGTAGTGGCTCTCTCCATTGATCCGACAGCAGGCACGCGCTCTCTTCTTGAGCCGGTTTGGATTTGTTCGCCGCCGCCACCCTTGCCGCCGCCGCACACTCCTCCGCCACCATGGCCTCCATCGCGTGCTCCTTTACCGCCACCACCACCCCCATCTTCGCCACCTAAGCCACCTCCTTCACCGCCACCGCCCTCGCCACCTCCCTTGCCACCCCCTTCACCGCCGCCACCCTCGCCGCCGCCGTCACCCCCACCGTGTCCACCCCCACCGTCTCCACCACCTCCTTCGCCCCCGCCGCTTCCCCCTTCCCCTTCCCCGCCACCGCCGCTTCCTCCACCACCCTCGCCACCGCCATCGCCTCCTCCTCCTTCGCCACCGCCTTCTCCGCCCCCTCCCTCACCACCGCCGTCACCACCGCCGTTGCCACCGCCACCTCCCTCCTTTGCACCTCTGCCTCCACCTGCACCACCGCCCCCCTCACCTAGGCCGTCGCCTCCGCCCTCTCCGCCGCCTCCTTCACCCCCACCATCTCCACCACAACCCTCGCCCCCACCATCTCCACCACCCTCTCCTCCTCCTCCTCCGCCGCCGCCGTCGCCACCACCCTTGCCTCCTGGCCCGCCGCCAAGCCCTCCGCCACCCTCTCCGCCACCACCCTCGCCACCGCCCTCGCCGCCACCACCCTCACCACAGCCCTTTGCACCGCCTCCCTATGAGGACCCACCACCCTCACCACCGCCTAAACCGCCTCCACCCTCTCCGCCGCCACCCTCGCCACCCTCACCACCATTTCGTCCTCCAACACCTTCACCACCGCCGTCGCCCCCACCATCTCCACCACCACCCTCACCACCGCCTCAACCACCACGCCCGCCCCCACCCCCGCGGCCACCACCCTCTCCTCCGCCGTCGCCACCACCGCCGTCGCCTCCTCCGAGCCCCCCGATACCCCGCCGTCCACCGTCGCCTCCGCCATCTCCTCCACCCCCTTCGCCGCCGAAACCGCCAGCGCAACCGCCGCGTCCGCCGACTCGGCCGCCATCGCCCCCACCTTCTCCTCCACCCCCTTCGCCGCCACCCTCACCGAGGCCACCACCTTCGCCTCCGCCTCGACCACCACCCTCGCCTCGACCACCATCCCCGCCTCCCCGTCCACCACCAAAACCGCCGCCACCCTCTCCGCCTCCACCCTCTCCACCGCCATCGCCGCCCCCTCCCTCCCCCCCACGTCCCTCGCCGCCGCCACCCTCTCCACCCTCACCCCCGCGCCGCCCACCCCCAAAGCCCCCACCGCGGCCGCCCTTGCGGCCGCCGGTGCCGTCATCCCCGCCGCCGCCCATGGCTCCGCCTAGCCCCCCGCCGCCGCCTCCGAGTCCCTTCTTGCCACCTCCGTCGCCCCCAGACTGCCCGGGCGTTCAAAATCTCGTGGTCAACACCGCGGGCAATACATGCCAGTATCTGTACCGCCTTCACAGGATCTTGAACGGAGGCACCGCGCACCAGGCGGCTACCGCCGTCTCACTGACATATCCGGTGTGTGCACCGTGCATGAGCTCGCCACCCGTGATGCCACCGCCGCCTCGCTGGCCGCCGTTGCCGCCTCCGCCCTCACCACGGCCGTTCTCGCCGCCGCTGCCTCGCACGCCGCCGCCTCTCGCGCCGCCCTTGCCGCCGTCTCCGCCTTTCCTGCCACTGGGTGCCACCTGCCGGCGCGTGCACGGCATGGGCGATTGCAGCGAGAGCAACTTCTGCAGCGGTAGGGGTACGTGCCACAACGGCCTTTGCATCTGCCCCCCCGAGTACATCGATGCGAACTGCACCATCCGCATGCGCTGCCGCTTCTGGGATGTGGAACGGCGCGTGTGGTCGAGCGAAGGGGTCACGAGCGTGCTCAGCGCCGATCGCACGAGCCTCACATGCCTCACATTCCACCTGACGACCTTTGGCGGCGTGCTCAGCGTGCCAACGAGCACCGACGAGCTGCTTGAAGAGCTGCGCAACGCCATTTCGTTCAACACGTTTACGATAGACGAGGCGGCCGCATCGCTGGCAAACTTCGACTTCGACCAAAACCCGACAATCATGACCATTGTCATCTCCCTGCTCGTGGCGAACCTGGTTACTGTTGGGGTGTTTGGCGTCTATCGAGGCCGGCGCGCGCGCCTCCGGCGCATGCGGATGAACATCATGTTCGAGGAGGAGCGCGTCCTCATGAAGCTTGCTGAGATCCGCATGAAAATCGTAAAGCTCGAAAGACATGCTTCTGGTGGCGAGCTCGGGCGGACAGGGCGGTGGCAGGTCATAAGAAGGATCTCTAAGCTCAATGGGCGCTCGCCCAAAGTGGCTCCTGTCCTTCAACCGCCGCAGCCCGAGGTGATGGGTCGTGATGATGCACAGCAGCCGAGCTCGCCACGCAAAGAGGTCGAACTCTCGTCCCCACCTACGCCAGCGATGAGCGTCATTGCATTCACCCTCAAGCTCGCCGGCGACATGTTCTCGTTCACCCCGTTCGTGCAACTCGAGATCCGCCGTGCGATCGCCGCCGAGGCGGGCGTCCAACCATCGGCGGTGGAGGTGGCTGTGACATCGGGGAGCGTCTTGGTCGACGTGACCATCCACGCGCCCACAGCGACGGCGGACTCGGTGCAGTCCAAGATGGTCAGCGCGACGTGGAGCACGAGCAGCGCGACCGAAATGCTCAGCAGTGTCACCGGCGTCGAGATCACCGTGACCGAGATCACGAAGCCTGCCACCCTCGCCGCCGTTGGGCCTGAGTCCATGGCCGAGCCGATCAGTGGAAGAGGAGCGGACGGCAGCGGGGACGCTGCACCTGAGGGCCGAAATGCTAGTGTCGACGCGCTCATGCACGCCGTCGTGCAGACGCCCCCAAGTGATGCATCGGCGACCGATGCGGCCCTTGCCGATGCAAAGATGAGCTCCCCGCCGCCATCGCCACCTGCCTCCCTGAGTCCCTCCAGGTCGCGCTATCGGATGGTCGCGCGTGCACGGCGCCGGGCTTCAATTACGGCGATGCGTGAGCTCAACGCCGAGAGACGTGCCGAGAGACGTGCGAAGCTCGGGCGCCACCCGTCGAGATCTTTGGAGCAGCTTGCCAAGTGCTCGTTCGGCTTTGGCGCCTTCTGTGAGCGTCTCGTCATCACCGCACGCAGCGAGCACACGGTGATCAATCTGATCAAGCCGCCCGATGACCCCGAGGCGCTGCAGCCAGCCCAGATGGTCCAGTTGTTTTGGAATGCGCTCGCCGTCGAACTCCTCCTCTGCTGCTTCCAGTATCAGGTGCCAGAGGAGCCTGCCGCGCAGGGGCCCTTCGTCAGCACAAGCACGTTCACGATCGCGCCGATTACGGCGTTCACGCAGGGTGTGATCTCGTCGATCATCCTCATCTTCGCTGCCTTGCCCTGCGCCCATGTCTTCCGCTGGGCAAACCAGCGCCGCATCCGCAAGAGGATCTCGTTGAAGATGGCCATCAAGCAGTATGTCCAGCGGGCGCGCCAGGGCGCCTACGCGTACGGGCACATCGTGAGTCGCGAGCAGCGCCGGCTGCGCGGCAAGATGACTGACGCCGACCGTGCGGAGGTCGCTGCGATCGCGCTCGCCAAGCAGCTGGAGCGTGAGCAGCTCGAAGCCAAGGAGCGTCAGATCAAAGCGGAGGAGCAACGCGCCGAGGCCGAGGACGGCGTGCGTTTCATCGACAAATCGGAGCTCACGCAGACGGGCTGCCTCATCTTCTACATCGGCTTTGTCGTGTGTCCGGGCTTCAACCTGCTCGCCCTCTGCTTCTGCAAGCGCACGACGCGTGTCGCTGTGCCCATGGCTGCTAAGAAGGACGCGGCGCCGGCTCCAGCGGTGGAGCCACCGGCGCCGGCGCCCCCAACGGGCAGGCTGCCGGTGGAGCGGGCGTCCTTCCGCGGACGCACCGTGCTCGAGTCCGGCGAAGTACTCGTGCAGCTTGTCACTAAAGCTGGGATGCGCCTCGGGCTCGACCTTGAGGGCGTGCCCCCACGGAACCTGGGCGTGCAGGTCCGCGCCAACGTCATCGGCGTACAGACGGGCTCACGGCTGCTCTCGGTGAACGGCATCGAGGTGCGCAGGAAGCCGCCGCAGAAGATCGCGTCCATGCTGCTCGAGTCCGATGGCGTGATTACCCTGCGCTTTCTGCCGCCGGAGCTTGCTGCCCCGCAGGGCACGCCATGTGGTGTCACCTCGCCCGCGCAGATGCCTGCGACACGCTCGCCCAGCATCAGGCAGGCGGGGGCGGCTGCACCGCTGGTGACCAGGCGTTCCGCGCCGAAGTGGATGCCGCCGGGCTGTTCGTTGGCGCCACCTCATTCCTCGATTGATCTCGTTTCCAAAGCATCATCCTTCAGCGCGATCGAGAGTTATGACGTCCTCGCCGATGCGCTCGAAGCAGACGCTCTGAACCCGATGGCCGCTGCGGCCGCGCTCCAGCGGCTCGAGAAGTTGTCGCAGAGCCGCTTGCAGCAGCAGCAGCATTCGGCAAAGCTTCGAGAAGCAGACGGTACTCCGCACCTCTCGAGTCCCGACGCCCTCGCCGATGCACTCGAAGCGGATGCTCTCGTCTCGGTGGCCGCCGCTCCTTCGCTCCAACGCCCGGGCAAGGAGTTGGACAAGGAGGCGGCGAGCAAGCTGACTTCAAGGGATCTTCCCGCCGCGATTCCACGCGATGCTGGAGTCACGCTACCAGCTGCGGGACAGCCTGCTGTGGCTCTGCCGGCAACGGGCAACGCACCGTACTTTCAGCCGCCGCCTGAGCTGCCCGTAGTCGCGGCCGCAGCGCCGCCATATGCGCCGCCCGTGCCGCCTGCCCCGCCCGCGCCACCCGCGCCACCCGCGCCGCCCGCGCCGCCCGCGCCGCCCGCGCTGCTCGCGCCGCCCGCGCTGCCCGCGCCGCCTTCCGAGGACCCAGGACGAGCGATGGTTCTCAAGAAGCTGCAGCGGCGCATCAACAGCCGCGCCACCCGAAAGAGTCGCGCCGAGAGCAAGGCTCGCGAGTGCGCGACCCGGTGGATGCAGGCGACGGTGCGCGGGCGCGCGCGTCGACTCGAGCAGCAGCGCTCAGCGGCAATACGGCTGCAGGCGAGCGCGCGTGGTGGGCACATTGGCTGGGCGCTTGCCAAGAGCGCTCGCAAAGAGGACTCGGAACTTGCGGCCCGCTTGCAGGTGACGCGCGCCGAAGTGCGAGGCCGGATGCGCAGAGAGAAGCTCATGCTAGCTACTGGTACTCGCAAAGAGAAGCTCATGCTTGCTACTGCTGGTGCGCCCGCTGGCGCCGCTGCCGAGCCCTCGCCGCCCCCCTCGCCCCCCTCGCCCCTGTTGCGCCCGAAGTCTGAGAAGCAGGGCACGAATATGAAGGAACTCATCGACTCGATGCTCGAGGAGGCGGCAGTGGCAGAGGAGGTTGCCGAGGAGGTCGAGTGGGATGCGCAACTCTCGACGAACAGGGCCATGCTTGCCAAGCGCAACGAGGGGCAGAGTGCAGCGGAGGCCGAGGCGCGTCGCGTCCGCGAGCTCACCATGATCACCCGCTCGCTGCAAAGCATGCTCGAGGAGCAGCGGAAGGAGCTTCGCTGGCGATCCGAGTTTGAGTACAACATGCGGCAGGCGATTGCGTGGGCGTTCAACTTACTCATCATCGCCATCGCATACTTCTTCTCCATCATCTTTGCGCTCAAGTTCCAGGAGGTGGCCATGCGCAACATGGCCCTCACGTGGGTCATCGCGTACGGCGTCACCTTTGCTATCGTCGAGCCCGTCCAGGTGCTCGTGATTGCAGTGTTCCCCAGCCTGATGAACAGTGATACACGCGTTGGTCGCTTCTGCGGCCGATGCCGTTTCGTCTACAACGAGCTTTGCGCGCCGTGATACGTATCGTGATATGAGACCGTCTCGAGTTGACAGTTGAGTGACGTACGGCCGGGCCGTGGGCCCCCGCGTTATCTTTTTATGTAGATCCTCCCTATATGTACATTACAACGGTCGACGTAACCCGACTCTGCCGACGAGCGAAAGGCCCGAACGCGAATCTGGGAAATACGAAACTGTAGCGCCACCGGATGCGACGTCTGGACGCCTGGACGGGATGTGGCTTGTGGGTTGTGGGATGCGCTACGTAGGCCTACGCTTCACTGTGCAGCGGTGCTCTACGGCCGCTTCTGGCTCGACAGACGGTAGCTCTTCAGGCGCTCCCCGGCTCGCCACCGAAGAGCTCACCACTCCCGGTCGCCTTGAGGGCGGCGAGCGCGGCCAGCCGGCCTGACATCTCACGTAGGAGGTAGAGCGCATCCTCGAGCCGGCCTGCCGTGCTCGAGCATTGTAGCAGCTTCTGCTGATCGAGGTCAGGCAGCAGCACAGCGACCTGGAACGAGAGGCGCTGCGCGCGACGGAGCGGCGGGTAGCGCGCGAGCCACGCTACAGGCAGCGGCGCTGTCGGCGCACCCGCCGGCCACCCTCCCTGAGGGGGCGGTGGCAGCAGCATTCGAAGGGGCTCCGGCAAGTCCACCTCGGCCTCCGCCTCTGGCACGGCTTGGAAAGCGCCGCTCGGCTCACGCAGGCGGCGCGCCAGTCGCAGGGACGCGATCAGCTCGCTCCAGCACCGCTGCTCGATGCGCAGCAGCCTCTCCGCCGGGGAGGAACGCACAGCGGCCGGTGCCGATGGCTGCGGCTCCTGCTGCTGCTGCGACGGCTGCTGCTCCTCCTCCTCCTCCTCCTGCTGCTGCTGCTGCTGCTGCTGCTGTTCTTTTTCGGTATCCTCATCGGTATCGGCCAGGAGCTCACGCCACGGCCCCCACTGAGGCGCCTCGAAGCTGAGCGTCTCGCCAACGTCGTCGAGCGCTTCAAGCTGCGCCATGGCCGCTGGCTCACCAGCCGCACGCGCCGCCGCGAGAGCGGCCGCGTTCGCCTCTGCGACGCATGAAGGCTCGTCGATCGCGAGGTTGATTGGGGCGAGATCCTGCACGCCCACGTCCCCGTCCACCTCGGCCGCCTCATGCCGCGCCCACACAGCCGCTGAGGCCGTCGCCGCAGCCCGGGCGGCTGCGAGCCTTGCTGCCGTGGAGTTGTGCATAGGCTCAACGGCAGACATCCACTCGGCCGTCTCCTCCGCATCGACGAGGAGCGCGACGTCGGCCTTGGAGTAGGGCGACGCCTGCGTCCCGCGGAGCACGCGGAACCGGCCCACGGCCTCGGCGTGCACTGCGAGCCGGCCGTCTCCCACCCGCCGCACCTCGCGCAGGCGCATGAGCGTGCCGATGGTCGGCGCGCGCGTGCCTCGTTTCAGAATCGCTTCGGGCTTGACGAGATTGGCGGAACCACCAGGGAGCAGCAGGTGCCCAAAGCACGGCCCATCTCCGCCAAATGTGACGCTGCCGTCGTCTAGGTCACCGTAGGCACTATCAGACGAGGACGAAGACACGAGCAGCTCGAAGAGGTGGACATAGTGCGGCACGTGCACGTGCAGGACCTGGGAGTGCCCGGGCAGTGCGACCCACTGCACACGCCAGAGAGGAAGGTCGAGAAGAACGCCCGGAGGCGCAGGCGCATTCTCTGCAGTGGCCACCTCTGCAGTGCTGCCACTCCGGAAGAGGCGCTCGAGCTGCGCCCGTGCGGCCGGCTCCTCGGCAAACGAGTCGTAGTCGTCGATGGCGTGGATGAGTGCGCGGCGCGCATAAGCAATCGTGCTGTGCCTCGACGATGGCAGACTATTCGTCGTGAAGGCGACGGACGAGACGAGAGCGAGTAGTGCTGTCATCAGAAAGCAGGTCCCAGTCTTTTCCCCGCGAACATTTCCATTTGATAAGTAGGGGGCAGTGGGTCTGTCCAACCCTTCCTTTGTGCATGGAGCGAGAAAATTGTGTTTTCAGGTGCTCAATTCAACGCCACGAGGACATGCAGCCGGCCGAGCCGCAGCCGCACGACGCGCACGCGGCGCTCCTACGCATGCTAACGCATGCGCTGCGTCAGCGCGCGGAGCGGCGCAAGGAGCTCGAGCGGCTCCAGAAGGCGGCCGACGAGTACGAGGAGCTGCAGCAGATGCTTCGTGCGCTGCCGGCCAAGGTGGAACACCAGATGCTCGTGCCGTTTGGCAAGCTCGCCTTCTTCCCTGGCACGTTGAAGCACACCAATGAGATCATGGTGCTCCTCGGCGACAACTACTTTGCGCTGCGCTCTGCGGAGCAGGCTGCAGCAATTGCCGGCCGGCGCGCCGAGTTTGTGCGACCCAAGGTTGCGGCTGCCGAAGCGGAGGTGGCCACGCTCGACGCGCGCATCAGGCAGATCCGCCAGTACGGCGAACTGCAGATGCGCGACAACCCGGAGGGCACCATTGAAATTCGGGAGCCCTATTGTTCCGACGAGGAAGAGGATGACGGCGCGCCGGATGAGGAGGACGAGGAGGACGACGAGGACGACGAGGACGAAGTGGACGAGGAGGACGAAGACGAGGACAAAAGCTGGCGCAGCCAAAAGCCGCCGGAGCCACCGATGGCGCCGCTGCCCCCTCGAGACTCCGATGACGACACCGACGACGACAACGAAGGCGCTCCGGGGCGGCCAGCGCCGTCGCCGCGCGGCAAGCTGAGCTCCACTGCCGCCGCTAGCGCCGTCAAGACGGTCCGCTTTTCAGACGAGGCGGTGGCCACAGGTCGAGGTCGGCAGGGAGCGTGGGGGCCACCGCCTCGAGCTCCGACGCATGGGGGCGCCACATCCGCTCCTGATGGTGCTGCCGCGCGCATGCCGACGCCCACGCCGGCCGCTGCGGCAGTCGCCTTCACCCAACAGGTGACCGAGCGCGATCCGACCGCACCACCGTCAGAGGCGGACATCTCGATGAGCGAGGTCCATTGCGAAGCGGTCCGGCTGCAGCAGATCCGCGCGTCCCGCAGCGGTACGGTCGTATACGATCCACTGGAGCGCGACGCCAGCGCTCGTGGTGATGGCGACGACGGGTCGGCGGCGGACAACAAGCCCGTATCGAGGTTCAAGGCCAGTAGGATGAGGCAGCAGCAGCAGCAGTAAGTGCAGCTCTAGTGTAGCACTGAGTTGAGTTGACCAATGAGTCATAAGATCGCCTAGCATGTTCACGTGTTCCGTCCCAGCGAAGAGTCAAGAGAGATTAATTTTTGGACATTGGAGATTTTTTTTGGATGTTAAGCCGCACTATTATAGCGTCCACTATTCGGTCCGTAACGGTCGTAACAGCTAACACCGATCTCACGTCATCAGACATCACGTCTGTGTCTCTGTCTGACGATCTCAAGCGCTCAAGATCCGTTTCCTCGAGCCTTCTACAGCTTGCGGGTCGCGCTCTGCGGCTCAAAGAGTTTAGCCCGCGCGCTCTCAGGAGCTACTCCCAGATACTCATCGAGGAGCGCAGACCGCTCGTCGTCCACGGCCGCGGGCCTTCGAGGTAGTCTGTGCCCAGCTGCGACGTGTCCCATCCCATCCGGAAGGTTCCGAACGTGGGCCGAGGGGAGGGAGGCAGTGCGGCGGCCGGCGACGCCGTGAGCTGCTGCTTCTGCGAGCGAGTCGGCTTCTGCTTCTGCTTGTCCTTCTGCTGATCATGCCGCTGCTGCTGGCGATCCCGCTCGATACGGCGCTCGAGAGCCGCGGCCCCATGAGCCTCGCGTGCCGAGCTGACGAGCGCCGTCAGCGCATCCTCGTACGCTTTGAGGCTCGCGATGCCGAGGCTCGGCATCCCACTCGAGCTGACGAGCGAGAAGCCCACCCGAGCGGAGAAGGCTCGCCCGGGGAGTGTGAGCAGCGGCAGCCCGGCCCACAACGAGTCCGCGCCCGTCGTGTGCGAGTTGTAAGAGAGCGTGTCGACGCCCACATGGCACCCAGCCGCGCGCATCAGGTGGCTGGGCTTCTTCATGACGCCCGCATGCTGGAGCCGCACGATGCGCACCCCATGGGACGCAATCTCCGCGCGCAGATTGCGCGCCGCGGACGGGTACGCGACGTGGACGCTCGTCACGCCGGTGAGCAGCAGCAGGCGCACGCCGCTCACCCGGCGCATGGCGCCAGTCCATACGGCGAACACGTCCGGCGAGATCTTCATCAGCTGATTAAAATTGGCGATCGTGAGCTCGCGGCGACGGCTCGCAGATTGAATCTTGGGCATGCCACGGCTGCCATCGGCTGAGCCGTTCGCGCTCGAGACGGCGCTCGAGTCCGGGCCGGCGGGCGGCTCCGGACGCAGCAGGTGCGCATAGATCTGTGCGTGGTCGTTGAGCTGGTACGAGCGGGGCAGCAGCAGCAGGCGCTCACGGTAGAGCGTGTGCTGCTCGCACGGCGTGACGAGTGCGTCGGTGACCATGTAGTGGACCGACGGGTCTGCGGTGGTGCTTGCCCACCCGAGCCACTGCGAGCGAACGGGCGCCGGGAGCGAGCCCATGAGCACGCGCGGCGGCTCGTCGCCGATCCAGCCATCGAGGTCGATGAGGATCCCGATGTTGTACTCACGCAGCCGCGCGGCTGCTTGCGTGGGAGTCATCCTGCTCAGTTCGATCACGTACTCATGCGGCACCTTGAGGCCGCCCTGCAGCGAGTTCCCCTCGCGCACCGGCGCGGGCTCCGCGGCCGCCGTGCACCAGTAAACCTTTAGGTGCCTGTCTGTGTGGAAGCGCAACATTGAGCCGACCAGGTCGTAGGTGACGTGGCCCGCGGGCAGCCCTGAGATGTAACCAATATTCAATCTCCCATCTCTGACGAAGCTCGCGGGCGTGCGTGTGCTCACGTCGGCGGCGATGGCCGCGCGCGCATCATCGCTCACCCCCTTCATCTGCAGCTGCGCCTGGCGCGCAAAGACGCGCCTCACGAGCATCGGCTGGGTGTCCACGAGCCGGGTGACCAGGAAGATGTACGGCGCTTCCATGGCGAGCACGAGTGCCTCCATCTCGGCATCAACGCCGCCCACTGTGGGAGAGGCAGATGGCGGCGCTGCCGCCCCGAGCGCCGTGCTGCTGCTGCTGCTGCTGCTGCTGCTGCTGCTGCTGCTGCTGCTGCTGCTGCCGCCGCTCCTGCCGCTCCTGCCGCCGCCGCCGCCGCTGCTGCCGCTGCTGCTGCCAGCACCGTCGGTGCCGCCGGCGCTTCGAAGAGGCTGCATGGCCGTGCGGTTCGCGGGCCGCCAGCGCACCTGACGAGGGAGGAAATCAACGGTCATGGTCAGAGGCCATCGGAGGCCATCCTCAGAGGCCATCATCATCAGAGGCCATCATCATCAGAGGCCATCATCAGAGGCCATCAGTGGGACGCCAGCGCACCAGGCCGCCCGGGCCGAGCTCCGACAGGGCCTCGTCGCCGAGCGAGGCATGTAAGCGCGCCGAGAGCATGCGCAGCCTACTGTCCCACTCGCGCCAGTCGCACAGGTGCTGCCACGCGTGGAAGAGCAGATAGAAGCTCATGAGCACCATCGGTGCCGTCGAGAGCGACGCCGTCACGGCAAGCGCAACCGAGGCGGTGGTGTACTCGCGCCGCAGGTTGAAGGCGCTCAGCGCGAGCTGCCACCACATATTGGCGTCGGTCGGTTGCTGCGTGAGCAAACGATACAGGGTCTCGGCATCGAGGTGCTGCCGTAGGTGGATGCGCGCATTGTGCTGGTCCTGCGGGTCTTCCGACTCGGACATCCGGTCGATGGCTTCGCGGCCCTCGGCCATGTACCTGGCGATGTTGATGAGCGCCTTGCCGATGACCTCGTGGCTCGCAGGCAGCGTCGCCGCGGCACTGGCCGCCAGAACCGGGAGCGCAGTCTGTAACTGCTCCGACGCCTTTTTCACGTCCGCCAGGACCGCGTCGGAGGTCTTGCCGCTGGCCATCGCTGCGATTGCTGCAGCGCCGGCGACGCCCGGCGGCAGGAGCGCCTGTGCCGCCGCCATCCGCGCCAACGCCTCCTGACTGCGGCCCACGCGCTGTAGGATCAGAGCAAGCGCGTAGTGCGGCTCCGGAAATTCTGGCGCCACCTCTGCCGCTTTGATGAACAGGGGCTCTGCCTTAGCAAGATCGCCGCGATCGAAGGCCTCTCGGCCAAGTTTGTAGTGGGCATTGGCCTCGTCGCGGATGGTCTCGGTGAGCACGCGGGCAGTCTCTTGGCCTGCCGCGACCGCAAGAGGCAGCAGCAGGGCGAGAGAGGGCCTCTTCATCGCCGTCAACACGAATTGTACCAGACTTGTCGCTGCGGAATTTGAGTCTTTGTCGATTTGGCGCGCAGATCAGAGAGAGCGTTCAAAGTTCAAATGGCGCCACGTTGCGTGCTGCTCCTGCTCCTCGCGATCAGCGTGCAGTCGGCGCGCCGTGCAGTAGCTGTGCGCGTCGTGGAAACCGGCGAGGTCCGGCTAGCCGACAGCATCTCGCGTGCTAGGGCTGCGCCAGTGCACGAAGCGGTCATCCTCCAGCTACTTGGTGACGTTGTCAAACATGCCGAAACCGTGCAGTCGCAGGTCTATGCTGATACGCAATGGCTGCGGGATGCAGGCAGCCCTGAGGACGTGTCGCTTGGCTATGCGCTGAGCATGGATAAAATGCTAGATGCCGCCGAAAATTTGGATCGTGCGACTCTGCTCGCTGTGTCTGCGCAACAGGCAGCGGATGCCAAGGCGGAGGCTGAGGCAGCCTTCGCGCACGCCAGCTCAGTGACCGAGGCAGTCGAGGCTCAGACGGCGACCCACAGGGAGGCCAGAGCGGCGGCTGGGGCGACCTCAAAGGCAGCCGCGGAGGCTCAGGCAGCCGCCGAGGCATCGAAGGTAGCCGAGGAGACAAAGGTGGCCGTGGCGCTGACGGCCGCCCAGGAGAAGGCCGCCAAGGAGAAGGCCGCCCAGGAGAAGGCTGCCCAGGAGAAGGCCGCCCAGGAGAAGGCCGCCCAGGAGAAGGCCGCCGCAGAGGCTGCGGCGGCACGGCAGGCCGAGGCCGAGCGCCTCGAGAAGCAGCGGCTCGCCGCTGAGCGCCTCAAGGTGGAGCGGATTGAGGCCGAGCGCCTCGAGAAGCAGCGGCTCGCCGCTGAGCGCCTCAAGGTGGAGCGGATTGAG
>Ga0180443_100331_pt1 | contig 29664 bp, 19 predicted proteins | sample ChrtobMetP5_32mM_FD_119753 | JGI IMG/M metagenome (GOLD analysis project Ga0180443, IMG submission 119753) | Chrysochromulina tobin associated microbial communities from unialgal haptophyte culture, Seattle, Washington, USA - P5_32mM MetaG | ecosystem: Host-associated > Algae > Haptophytes >... | reverse complement strand
TGTCCAGTGGTGACATCTTAGAACCTCTTACGGACTTCGTCCCGCTCTAGAGAGGTCAGGTCTACTCGCCGGACCTCCTAAGCGGCATGCAAGGGTCCCTGGAGCCAAGGGCTCCGGTTCCCAGTTTGCAATTATTTATATTTTTATTTAGGCCGTGTGGGAAACAATTGACGATCACGCTTCACGGAAACACGGTGTCGCGTTGGTGTCGCGAGTTTCTAATCTAACCAACGATGGCTGTGAAGCCGGCGCGCGCGTCGCTCTAACGTGTGTATCGCAGTCTAAATCCATCCGTGGCGCCGGCGGCGGTGCGTACGTTTCGCCCCTTCGGCGCGACGCGCGACGCGCCGCAACCGGAGCTGACCTTTTCACTGAGTATTCACGCACACTCTCTCAGTGCGCATTTTTTCTGATGCGAACGGACCGCCGCGGACGCCTTTGGCTTAGCTGCAGCGCCCTTGGCCGCCTTCTCCTCCGCGCGCTTCGTCTCCTCTTCGAGGGCCTCTACGAGGGCAGCACGCGAGGGCATCACGCGCCTCTCCGGCACGCATGAAGGCGTCCTCTGCACCGGGCGCCTTGCAGCGATCAGGGTGCACCTCAAAGCTCACTGCCTTCCACGCCTGTTGGATGCTAGCCGATGTTAGCCTACGGTCGACAGGCAGCCGCAGCATTGCCTACCAATCCGCGGCCATCATGGAGGCCGGGGATCACCTCCAATCTGCGGCCTGGGATTACCTTCTATCTGCAGCCTTCTTTTGTCTCTTCGGCAGACTAAAGGTTTCCGGCACGCTGCATGGACAAAGGTGCCATTTGGGAAGCGTGCAGCCTGCCTGGATGTCGCACGCGTCCAGAGGCGTGGGTGCCCCCGTCGGCACCACGTCCTTTTGTATCGCTCCCGCCACCGGCGCCGCCGCGGACGCACTCGCCGTCGCGCTCGGTACGGCGCTCGGTACGGCGCTCGGTACGGCGCTCGGTACGGCGCTCTTTTCGGCGCTCGGCACGGCACTCGGCAGGCTGCGACGTTTCGCATGGCGCTTGGCGGCGGGCGCATCAGCGGGCGCGTCAGCGGACGCCGCCGAGCAAACTTTGGATGGAGCCGCCGACCCGACGTCCGTCGAGGAAGCCCGACTAAGCGGCGGCTTCTCCGACCCGACTCCCTCTGTCCTCACAGCACGTGGCCGCTTGCTCTTGGCGTCGGCCTTAGCGTCGTCGACCGAAGCCGCCGCCTTGAGGGCGTCCTTCTTTTGTCTCTTCGGCAAACCGAAGGTAGGCGGCACGCTGCATGGACCACGGTGCCATTTGGGAAGCGTGCAGCCTGCCTGGATGTCGCACGGCCCCTGCTTGAATGCGTCCAGAGGCGTGGGTGCCCCCGTCGGCACTGCGTCCTCCTGCTCCTCCTCCTCCTCCTCCTCCTCCTCCACCACCACCTCCGCCTCCGCCGCCGCCGCCGCCGCCGCCGCCGCCACGAGGGCGGTGTTCCGGCGGCGGTTGGCGAGCAGAGCGTCAAGGGTCGGGTCGCCAACTGGCAGGGCCGTTGGCTCTTCATCCAGTGAACTCACTGCTGCCGTCAACGCCGAATCAACCTGCAGCCGGCGCGGAGCGATGCCAAGACGTTTGGCGGGCGCAGCAGGCGCGGTGGCGGCAGGCGCGGTGGCGGCAGGCGCGGCGGCGGGCGCATCGGTATCCCCCGCCACGAGCGGTCGCGTAGCTAGGTGACCCGCCAAGTGCGCCTGCTTAGCGTGCCACAAGCTCGCAAAGACAGCTCCGCTTGGTGCAACGTACAAGTACTTGATCCTCGGGATCCGAGGAGCCTGCGCACGAGCCTCCGCCGCCTCTACCGCCGCTCGCTCCTTTCCAATGTGCCTCGCGTAGTGCAAGGCCGCCTCCTCCGGCGTCGCGAAGTTGCCGAGGAGGCGCTCCTTGCCGTTCTCCTTGATCACCGCCCTGTACTTGCCATGATTCTTGCGCACGCCCTTGAAGCCCGTCTCACTGCTGCTTGATAGCACCAGCTCGAGCCCTTCGGCCGCCGCGGCAGCCTTCGCTTCGTCCGCCGTGAGAGTCTGTGGTTCTCCTTTGTCCCTGGCCTCCGCCGCCTCTGCCGCCGCTCGCTCCTTTCCAATGTGCCTCGCGTAGTGCAAGGCTGCCTCCTCGGGCGTTGCGTAAGTGCCGAGGAAAATTTGCGTGCCTTTCGTTCGGACCATCGCATCGTACTTGCCAAATTGCTTGCAGCTCACACCTTTGAAGCCTGTCTTATTGCTAAAGGCCGGCACCAGCTCGAGCCCCTCGGCCGCCGCAGCTGCTCTGGCCTCGTCTGGCGTGAGCGGTTGTGGGCGTCCATCCCTTGCCCCCGCGACGGCACCCTTGAGCTTCGGCGCCGAGCATGCCATCTTGCGCCTCTTGGGCCCGCCAAACTTGGGCTTATCCAGGCAGTTGTCGCACTCGCCGCAGTCCACGTACAGCTTGCGCTGCTCCTTAGTCAAAGCGGGCGGGCGCGAGCCTTTGGCTGGAGCAGCGGCAGGAGCGGGGACAGCAGCGCCATCGTGATCTCCATCGTGAGCGCCATCGCGAGCGAGCTCTCCTGCGCCCTCTCTTACGCCATCATCTGCACCCTCTCCTGCGCCATCATCTGCACCCTCTCCTGCGCCATCATCTGCATCCTCTCCTGCGCCATCATCTGCACCCTCTCCTGCGCCATCATCTGCATCCTCTCCTGCGCCTTCATCTGCACCCTCTCCTGCGCCATCATCTGCACCCTCTCCTGCGCCCTCTCCTGCGACCTCGTCTGCGGCCTCGTCTGCACCCTCGTCCTCCATTCGGTCGGCTGCCGGCGCAAGTGTCGACGGCACAAGACCGTCATGGACAGGAACAAGATCGCCAGGGTCCTCGCAAATGGGCTGTGCCGACGCTGGCCGTTGCAGAGCTCGCCGCCAGCCCAACTCGTGCGCACCCTTGAACAAGGCCCTATCGATTATATATGGAAAGTCCTTGACAACCTCGAGGTCGCCAACGGACTCGGGCGGCAGTGGAGAGCTTTGGAAGGTGCCAGCGGGTTCGGCGGTCTCGGCCGGCTGTTCGGCCGTCTCTGCCGGCTGATTCCACTGCCCTGCCCAATGTCCCTCGTCTACGGCACCGCTCTCCAGCTGCTGTGGCCCCTCGCCCAATCCGCCCACTGCCGTTGCCTTCTTCCTTTGTCGAGGTTTCTTTGCCTCGGGGTGCTCGTGCTGCGCATACATCGCGCGCGCGAGCGCACCCTCGACAGCGTTGCCGAACGTGCCGATGTAGATGTGGCGATACTTGACCTCAAACTTCTTCCTACGATCTACGTAGCTCACGCCTTCGTAGCCAGTCGAGCTGCTCGACTCGCCCACCTGCTTCCGTTTTTGTAGCTTGAGCTCGTACCCGCCGGCGTGCGTGGGCATCATCTCGCCGCTGGCTGAGGCGGCGGCAATGGCCGCGGCGGCCATCGCAGCGACGTCCCTGTTTGGCGGTCGACGCCGCTTGCGTCCCGATGCTGGCCTATCTCTCCCGCTGCTGCCACCACCATCGTCACCATCGTCATCGTCGCCGGCGCCATCGTTGCCTGAGACGTCGCCATCGTTGCCTGCGCCGGCGCCATCGTTGCCTGAGAGGGCGGTCAGCGCCAGGCGCTGGCGCTCTTGTTGCTCCTTTTCTGCATCCCGACGCTCAGCGGCCTCGTCGATGAGCCACTGTGGGATCTCGGGGACGAGCGGGAGGGCGGGTCGTGGAGGGGCAGGCGGCCGTGTGCCGGCCACGTCAGCCGTTGGCGCACCCTCCTGCCACGCCTCAAACACACCCTCAACCTCGTGCACCATCACGCCCGCCTCCAGGCCAGTCCGGTCCAACACCGCACGCGCGTCCTCGAGGGCGTGCAGGGCCTCGCGCCGCTCCCGCCGCGCCTTACGCCCGAGAACCACCCATCGCTCCCGGCAGTACTTATTGCCCCGGCGTGCAAGCAGCTCAGAGGTCTTGGCCACAGCCGCCCAACTCGATTTGCCGTGCGTCTCGACGCCATGGCGAAGGGCCGCGTCCTCTTCAGGAGTCCATGCATCAACACCGCAATGCGGGACCACGCTCGTGGCAAGCCGATTTTGCCAACGCTCCCTGCACCTAGTGTACGGTCGACCACCCATGTGCTGCGGGCACCATGATGCCCAGTCCTTGGCCCCATGCACAGCCACCAGCTCGCGAAGCTTTGCATCCTCTTCAACGGTCCAGGGACCCTTCTTGAGGCCTGGCTTGAGAGCGAAGCGCCAGCGCTCCAGACAGTCATTCGACGAGCGTCCGGTGCCGAGGATCGTGGCGACACTGACCCACTGGCTTGTGTCTGCGGCCACTCCGCAGACCCGCTCGACAGCCCTTCGCAGCGCCTCGTCCTCCTCGACGCTCCATGAGCGCCGAATGTGCCCTGCTTCCTTGTCCATCTTCGACGCTGCCCAGAAACGATGGCATGCCATCGGCGTGCGCCCGGGGAAGCCGGACGCACTCAATGCCGCCGCGACCATCTCCCATGCATGCAGTCCATGCACCTCGATGGCATTTTGTAGCGCTGCCTCCTCAGCAGCATCGAAGGGCACGTCGGATCGCGCTGTCGCGGACACGTCGGTACCGCGGCGCGCGAAGGTTGCCCGCCCGGAAGGGGCCCTGCCACCGCCGCCGTTGCCGCCGCCGTGCGCACCGCGCGCCACCGCTGCTGGGGCGTCAGGCGCGCCGTCGCTGTCAACGCCGTCGCCATCATCTTCGGCGGCAGCAGTGGCGGCAGCAGCGGCGGGGGTCGTGGCCTTCTTGCGCCCGCAGCCGGCGCCAAAAAAGGGGCGAAGCCTCGGATCGTCGCGTTGTGACCATTGGATCTGACACTCGCGCGCGGTGCGCTGTGGCACATGCTCCGCTGCGACGCGCTCCCAATCTCGCGGCGTGAGATGTAGCGGTGTGCCTGGCCAACAGGTCGACAGCTGTTCGAGTACGGCGACGACATCATCCGTGGACACGCGGCACGCCAGCGTCGCGCGCTGCCGATGCACTCGTGCGTGCATGGCCTCGAGCTCCTCCCGCTTCTCCGCCGTTAGCGCGCCAAACACGACCAGGACCCCTTGGCCGTCATTAACGGTGGCGTCGTTGTCGGCGGCGTCGTGGTCGGCGCCATCGCCATCATCGCCTGGGCCCTGGCCGCTGCCGCCTTGTCCGTCGCCGCTGGTGCCGTCGCCGCTGGTGCCGTCGCCGCTGGTGCCGTCGCCGCTGGTGCCATCGCCGCGAGCACGGCTGGGTTGCTCTGCCGGTGCTGACGCCAGCCGGGTCACGATCGACGCTTCAATGGCGTCGATCGCCACGCGCATCACGCCCGAGCGCAGGGCCCCACGCTCCGCTGGGCACCACGGCATAGAGGTCGCCCACTCGCGGGGTGGCTGCAGCGGCACGGCGGCATGGAGCTTTGCGCGGCGTAGCGCGTCGTCTGTGGGCGGTGGCCGTACGGATGGGTCGCTCGGGAGCAATGGCTGCACCGTCGGGCGCCAGCGCGCGTTGATGACTCGCTGGATTCGCACGCTCTGGTCGGCGGCGCAATCTGCAGCCATGTCATCCATGCGGATGCGCGTCCGCTCGTGGTGCTGTAGCGCACGCTCGATCATGGTGAGCTGCGTGCGGCACGTGCGCTGCAGCTGCAAATTCGCCTCGAGCGCACGCATCACAGCTGTGTGTGCGTCCGTGGCCGGGCGGCGCGACGCGGCATCCTCGACGACGATGGAAAATGTGGAGGCAGATGCGCGAACGCCACACGCCGAGGGCGCGGTCGCAGAAGCGATGGCCGCGCGTAGCCGGCTCGAATCGTCTACCAGATCTTCGTCCGAGTCTTCGGCTCGTGCGGATGATGGCAGGCGTGGCGCGCGCGGCGGCATCCGTCGCCTCGAGCGTCAGTGGAACGTCGTTGTGAACTTTCCACAAAACCTTCCCCCCCCCCTACCTCTCAAAGGTAATGGCGTCCCCGAGGAGGGCAACATCCTCCCCGGTCTGGGCCACAGTAGACTGGGCCCATGTCCCCGCGGCAGTGTTGTGCCGCGCGAGTTTGGGCGCCCCCGATTACGGGTACCCCCGACGCCCCGAGCGTCGAAGCCGCGCCCGGATTGATGAGTGATGTCGAACACACAAAAGCATGCAAGTGGAATTTTCACTAGCGACACTCCCCAGTGGCCGAGGACCCTGAGCCCCACCGCACGAGGTGGAAGCGCGAAATATGCTCGCGCGGCGCCCGCCACATGAAACAACCAAGCAAAACTTGTTTGGGCACAGTATCTGTCATCCCTCGGGTCAATTCTGGAATGGAATTCTACTCGGGAACCGTCGCCAAGGGGCCTCCCCCATCGACCGCCGTGACGTCGCGCTCTCCGAAGATGTCGCCGTCGGCGGCGGGTGCACCTTCAGATATCACCGAGGCCGCATTCAGCCGCTGGAAGGTGGAGCTGCAGAACAAGCTCATCGTCGAGCAGGAAAAGCAAGCGCACCGTGATCGCCTGCAATATAAGAAGCATGAAGACTCCAAGTACTGGGAACGCAAGCAAGCGCTGTGCAAGAAAACCGTCGACCAGTTTGGCAAGGCCAAGCTGGAGATGGAAGCTATTCGGCAGGCCAACCTGACGCGAGGCGCGGAGTACAAGGCGGAGCTGGAAGAGATGAAGGAGATGGCAGCGGCGCAGCGGGAGGAGTGGATGCAGTTTGGCCACGAGCTGACCGTACAGCATGGGCCAGAGCAAACGGAGCGCACCAGGGCGCGGCTTGCAGAGACAGCGGAGCTGAAGGCGGAGCAGGGGCGGCAGGTGAAGCAGCTCTCACAGGCCAACAAGAAACAGCGGCACGTGCAGCGCACGGCTCGGCTCGAGGAGAAGCGGCAGATTGTCGAGTCTACGAAGCAGCAGCTTTTCGGATCGGCAGAGGAGGCAAAGAACTTCGCCTTCCACCAAAGAGAGGAAATAGGCGGCGAGGTGCGCCGCACTGAGCGGCGTTGGCGGTCGCTCTCGAAGCAGGAGCGTGAGGCGTTTCTCACGCACGCGCACGACAACCACGAGAAGAACGACCACACGAAGGAGCACATGCGCGAGGTGCGAAAGGATCTCATCAAGAAGAATGCAGAAAAGGTCAACGAGGAGAAGGAGCGCAAGATGACTGATGCGATGAAGGTTGCAGAGAGCCGGGAGGAGCGCGTCAAGACCGCGCGGGGGGTCCGCGACGCCATCTATTCCTCGCGCTACGCTGACTCCGAGAAGGCGAAGCTGATGAGCCAGTCACCGCAGGAGGCTGCTGCTCTGACGGGCATCATGGTGTCACCGTCGCCGATGTCGCCGCAATATCGCCTTCAGGCATGAGAGCAGCGAGACGCTCTCATGCATCGCATGTGCCTGAATCTTGAAAAGCGGCGACAGTTCCAACGCACGTGATGCGAGAGACACGGCACATGCCGGCATTAGGCCGAGTTACGTGGAACGGATGTAGCGGCCCAGTGAGCGGCCCAGCACTCGCGGCTGGGTGTGATGGACTTTCTAGCTGTGTCAGTCGTGGTGCTGCGTGACCGGACTGACCGAGACGCGAGGGAGCGTGCTGTGAAAGCGGACCGGGGGGACGCCGAGGTGGAAGTCCAAGTCGAGTGAGTCGCACCCGACCCTGGTGGGTGGTCGCTGTTTGGGCAAGATTTTTTGTCACGTGGGGTCGCGGCACGCGCGCGGCGCATTTTGGCGCGCCGCGCCCGCGGGCCGGCGCGCCGTCCCGTCCGCGATTATATCGCATCGGATGAAGATAGCGAATAGGCCGATAGGACAGCCCGGGATAGGCGAGTTGGCGAGAGTTCGACACACACAAGACACGCGTGGCCGCGTGGAACATCGAACAAGCGACCCGGCACCCGCTCACGCAATGTCGATTACGCTCGGAGTAAATATCACTCTTCTGCATGCCCATCATGCATGCCCTCTCGACGGTCCACATGATGCATGGCTCGCTCAGACCTCATCCTCCTTGATTTTGGTTGATGTCGGCGCAGGCTTCATGAGCTTCATGCCGCAGTAAATCAGATAGAGACCGTAGATGCCCGCCGCCACCATGCACGCAGAAGCCGCCGCGGGAGCGTCCTCGTGCGATACGCCGAGGTACCACTCACCACCCGAAGTGAGAACGCCGTACAAGAAGAGCTGCCACAGGAAGCGGGCCGGCGGGGATGAGTCGGCCGGCGGGTGGCACGTGCACACCCCTGTACGCATGCGGTGAACGGGCGTTGCGAGAGGGAGCCGCGCGTGACGAGGGAGGGTGGCAGCGTACGAGCGCAATCACGCCAAAGACTGACAAGCCCGTGCAAAAGTACGCGCAGCACACGTCCATGTCCATGGCTGCAGCAGCTGCGATCGCGACACACAGCAACCACGTCAGCAAAGGAAGCCCTCGCCGTGGGGTGCACTGCCTCGGCGCCGAAAATGATTGATGCAAACATCGGGCCGGCCGCGAGTGCAGAGAGCGACCAAGGCTGCCCTGGGCACGCCTATAGCAGCCCGGCCGGGGGTGGCCCTACGCAAGACGTATACAGGGGAATGACGACTTCAGAAAGACTTCGACCCGCGTCACAGCGTGAGGGAAGCAGCTTACACTTGCAGTGTGAAACCGATGTGAAACCAAAAATCCCACACCGGGTCTTGCCCGGCCTTCGCTCACAGTCGGAGACGCGGAACCCGGACCAGACAACAAGTAGGCTTCCTTCAGAGGCGCACCACAGAACGGTCACACACCCTCACACACGGACCGCGCATTCTGCTCTGACGACGTATTTAACGGGTGTCCTGTTACTTAAAAAGGACCGATAATGCTGTGCCAATTGAGCGATTGTGCTGTGTGCGCGATTCCCGAATCCCGATTCGCGATTGGCTATGCGTCAATTGCTATATGCGTGTTAGCTGTCAGCTGTGTGTCGTCTCTGTGACTCGTGGACTCGTAATTACATTCCTTAGTAGTGGTAGATGGACCAAAAGTATGCGCTTAATACCGTTACCGACTATTAATACCGGGCATCTACTTATTCGCCAGCTCGAGTTGTGAGATTTCGATTGTACTTCTGTATACAGCGATCGTCATCCGATCTCCACCACGTCAGCCCTGGCGGGTGGCCGCGATCGCACGTCGCGCTCACGCATCTGCGCGACCGTGATTGCAGCCGCGCGCTCGGCGGCGGCCTCCACGGCCGCCGCCTCATCCGCCGTCTCGAAGAACTCGCGCACATCCTCCAAGCCCGGGTCCTCAGCGTCGACTGTAATCTTCTGCACCTTGAGCAGCTCGGCGAGCGTCGGTTCCTTGCCGCCGCCTGCCATCGGCCCGGCGGCCACCATCGTCGCCGCGGACGCGCGTGCGGCGATCTGCGCAGCGGCCGGCAGCGACCGGATGATCTTCTCCATCTCTGGCGCAAGAGGTGCTGCAGCCTGCGTCTGAGCCATCATCTCATCAAGGGCCTCAGTGTTGCCCATCGAAGAGGCCATGGCTGCTGCGGTGATGGCAGCATCGAGGCCCGCTTTCTCTGCATCCTGGCGCCGCTTCTCCTCCTCTTCCTGCTTGCGCTGTGCAATGGTGGCTGCCGTGTATTCTGCAACGTGGTCTGCCTTGGGCTTGTCCTCGTCATCCGAGTCATCGAGGTTGTCCCACTTGGAGTAGTCCACCGTCTTGTGCGGCGGCATGCTGGCGTGTGCGTGCCGCTCGCGGCTTGGTGCCTGAGAAGAGAAACCACATCAGAAGACGAGCAGCTGTCTCGAGCGTGTGAGCACTCGAGTCTCGGAACTGCTCGAACGATGTATTTGTGTGAACACGTGAGTCGACTTTTTTCTCGTTTTCAGAGGGCAGATTTGTAACTGAACACAGCTAACGTCACGGCGCGGGACATGGATCATGGAAACGTGCTTGGTCGTCCCGTTGCGTGGCGAGGGTGCCGGCCGGGAGCCCCCGGCAGCGCGGAGCGCGGAGGCGTTTCTTGCGACTTGCCGTGCTTTGAGTCAGCGCAGTGCGCAGAGCCGACAGCACACGCTCCCGCGCTCGACCTCCCGCGCTGGAGGCCTCCCCACCTCCGGCTCCAGGCGGTGTCGCCTTAAGTGTCGCCTGACGCCTCTCGGTGCTCGGAGGACCGCTCCGAAGCGCGCGAATACCAGGACTCAGAGCTCGGCCTCACAAGGCCAGCTCTCGGGGCTGATTATTACTTAACATCCCTAACAAGTGTGATGCACAGAGAAGACCAATACACATACAGCAGTCAGTGTCACAGCGCTATACACAACGATTTCCGAGCGTGCACACAGATCCTTGCGCCTCACGCACGGATCTCTCGACCACTGCCCCCCTGTTATTCAAAAGTCGCCCCCATTGGCGTCCCTCAGGTCGTCGGGCGGCTTGTACTCTGGCATATCAGCCTCTTTCGGCTCGGGGAAACGGCCCCCTTTTGCAAGCAGTTTGTTCGTGTCTTTGAGCCACGAATCGAGGTTCACGAGGGCTGCACTCTCCTCGGCCGGGCTGCCTTGCCCGGAGACCTTGACGTGGATTCTGGCTTTGTAATCCTTTTCGAGGAATGCCAAGAGCTTCGGGAATTGCGTGGGGTAAGCGGCGTGTAGCGCGTGCGCGCACGGCTTGAGGAACGCAAGTAGGATGGTCGCGGTGATGTTCCCCGGCGGATGGTTGAGCAGCCGAGCGAGCCACGCCCATGCGCGCGCCATGGGCGAAAGTGCCATGGGCAAAACCCCCTTGGGTGCAAAGCCCCGCACCGAAAGCGGAGGCATCTTAGCAGCTCTGCCCCAATCGAAATTCGCGTTTCCGGCCGACTGCGGCGGGAATTGGGCAATCGACGACTGCTGAAGCAGCGCCGCGTACAGCGTCACGTACCCCGCCATGCGCGCGTAAAAGTCCTTCTTGGTCTCACCCTGCTTGTAGCCAAGGCGCTTCTTAAACTCGTCCGTGTTGCCGGGATTTTCCGGGTAGTATGGGACGCAGTAGCAGCACGAGGCCTGCAGGCGCGCGAGAAGGCACTCCCAAAGCACCGGGCGCCTTTCGCCCACATGCAACACGAAGCCCGACAGCGCGTACGCCATCCCCGGCTGCTTGTCTACCATCGTCGCGCAGGAGGTATCGATCACCTGGGCGATGGTGGCACACACGGCACGCTCGCCCTCGGGGCCAGTTTGCGATGCACTGGCCAGTTCGCGAAGCACCAATTCGGCGCGCTCCCAAACGGTGAAATGCACGCACACGACCTGCCCCACAAGCATCTTGGCTGCTTTGCATGTGTCCTTTAGCGACTGTGGCTGCTTTGCATTCTTCGAATTCATCTCGTCCTGCTGCGCAATGCCCTTCGAGCCCTCCCACTCCGCAAGAAGCCCCGCCTCGCTCGTCTGACCGCTGCTCGCACCCGGGGCCGCGGGGGCAGGGGCGGCCAGAGCACCGGAACGTGCCGGGCCAGGGGCGGGGGCGGGGCCTTGGACGGGGGCCGAAACAGCTGCTGGCGCCTTCTTAGCAGCCTCGGCGGCTTTCGCCTGCTCATCAGCCGCCTTGCGTGCCTCTGCCTCCTCCCGCGCCTTCTGTACAGCCTCTTGACGCGCCTTCTCCTGAGCCGCCATGAGCTCCTTCTCCTGAGCCGCCCTGAGTGCCTCTTCTTTTTCCCGCGCCTTGCGCGCCTCTTGTTCCTCTTTGGTCCGGGCTGCGTCACGCACCTTTTGCTCCTCCTGCAGAATTGAAAGTGCCTCTTTGAGCTTCTCTCCCACGCCGCGCCCCGCCGCACATGCGGCCGACGTCTCCCTGTACACGCTCTCGTAGAAGTTCTCCATTTCGCGCTCAGCCTTTGCTGTTTCAGCGTTGGGATCGTCCCAGGCAAGGCGCTCGTGCTGCCGCTGCCGCGCAGAGTGCGGCACGCTGTCCCAGGCAAGGCGCTCGTGCTGCCGCTGCCGCGCAGAGTGCGGCACGCTCCCATGGGGGCTCAGTACGGCGCGCTCTACCCGGGCAGCGCCGCACACGTGGTCGTCTCGAGCGTCGTCTCGAGCGCGAAGCCTCTGGGCGGTGTGGGGGGCGTGTTTGGGCGGACTGATCGACAGCTCGAGCTTCACCTGTCGATCGTCGATGATCCGATGCTGACTGGCGTCGTCCGGTAGCCGGCTACCGACTGGGCTGCTGGCGTTCGGATACAGGTCGAGAATCCGGAGCAGGATGGCCTTACGCTTCGGGGCGCGTTCCGCGGATGCGCGCATCAGAGGCCACTCGCTGCCGCCCAAGCTGCTGCCGCCGAAGGCTGAGACCCACCCCGCCTTGCCGCCCCAGGAGGTGAAGGGGGCGGCGAGGGCGGTGGTGGTGAGGGACGCGCGCATGCGGCCGAGCCCCCGAATGCTATGCGCATCGTCCCCATCTGCTGGGAAGCTACTGGGCGTCTGCTGTGCCGCCGTCGCCGCCGTCGCCGCCGCCGTCGGCGGCGCCGCAGTCGGCGGCGCCGCAGTCGTGGAGGCACTCGCGCCGCCGAAGCGAAGCGTGGTGTTCGGCGTGACGGAGGTGGAGGCGAAGGTGGCGGGCTCGGAGTCGGCGGCGAGGGTGGTGGTGAGGGTGGAGGAGGCGAGGGTGGAGGGCTCGGGGGTGGAGGCGAGGGCGGCGGCAAGGGTGGCGGTGGTGAAGGCGGCGGGCTCGGCGGCGGCGGCGATGGTGGCGGGCTCGGAGGTGGCGCGGACAGAGGCGGGGAAGGCGGAGGCGGCACGGGCGGCGGAGGCGATGGTGGAGGTGGCGAGGGCGGCGGCAAGGGTGGCGGCGGCAAGGGCGAAGGCGATGGAGGAGGTAGCGAAGGCGGCGAGGGTGGCGGCGGCGATGGGGGCGGCGAGGCCCCACCTCGGCTCGCCCCCCCTCCTCGGGACTGCACCATGGCTCGTCGCAGCGGCGTGCGCAACGTGCGCATCTTGGTCGAAGTACGATGGCGGCGGCGGTGGCCGAGTGGCAGGGTCGTGCGCCGACGGGAGCGTGGAGTACGAGGTTGTCATCGGCTGCACGGCGGCACGAGTGGGAGACCGAAGATCAGTGCCAGGCTGTATCGAACAATCATAGCTGTTGGAGTCTCCATAGTACAGCTGGCTCACGGGCGCCGCCGCTTTGCGCTCCTCGAAGGCCGGAGAGAGGTACGGCGCGGGGCGCTGTTCACCAACAGGACGCAACCGCACGACAGCATTGTGCCGCTGCTCCTCGCGGCGCATTGCGGTCCGTTTCGCTTGGAAGACGAGAAGCCCGATCATGGACAGGACGATGGCGCAGGTGGAGATGGGCGCAAAGTAGATGAGGTATGCCGCCGCCAGGCCCGAGACGGCGCCAATAGACAGGATAGTCGCGGCGTCGCGCATGGTGGCATGGTGGCGACGACGCATTCTCCGCTCGCTTTCGCCGTCCCAGCGAACGTGAGGGGTCTGTTCATTATGAATTCACACCACACGTGAAAACAGCAAACAGGTCGAAAGAGACACGAAAGAGCCAAAATAAGAGAGTGCGGCGAGACCCATGTATGAACTCAGGAGGGAGTCGAGGCCTCCCTCCCTCCCCCGCCTCCCTCCCTCCCTCCCTCGTTACCTGGTACGGCCTGACTGGCTCGCGTCCGGCCATGCTACTCATGAGGTGCGTGTGGTAGTGCGACAGCGCGCCTGCGTAGCTCCTCCCCTACTCTGCATTGGCCGTCCACCACTGCTCGCCAAGGCGGTCCCACTTGCTACCCTTGGGCGGCGCAGCCATCACAGGAGCCGGATCAGGCGCCGGCGCGGGCGCCGGAGCAGTGGGCGGCGACGGCGACGGAGTCGGAACGGCGGGTGGCGGCGGCGGCGGTGGTGGCGGTGGGGGTGGCGGCTTAGCCAGCGGAGGCGAGGGCGGAGGTAGCGGAGGCGGAGGTAGCGGAGGCGGAGGAGGCGGAGGCGGGGGCGCAGGTGCCGGAGCTGGTGGCGGAGGAGGCGGGGGAGGCGGAGGAGGCGAGAGAGCCGGCCTCGCAGCGCGCGCCTCCTTGTCCTTCTTCATCCTCTGGAGCGTTTGCTCCATCCACACGTTGGGTGCTAACGCAATTTTGTTGATTCGTGACCCGATCGGCGGCGGCACTGGGTCCACGGCCGGTGCGGGTCGCACGGTAACTTCGGAATTGTTCTTGCGCACCACATAGGCGATGCCGGCAAGCGCCAGGGTGATGACGAGCACGACCAACGGCTTGCGCGGTGCGATGAAGCCAAGCATAAGTGTGCGCGGCCTGAGTGCCATCTGAGGTGCAGCAGCCAGTCTGTTGGCCTTCGGCGATGGAGCGACTATGGGTGAAAAGATGAGAGGCGCTCGGACTGCAGGCGCGGCCCTGAATCCAGGGCTGAACGCGGAAGCTGCGGACAGCATCGCCGCGAGCACGACCAACATTGCGGCCACGGCCGACACGATTTCCCGCCGAGGACCAAGAACTCCTATCCCCGCGCAGTCGATTACCCCCCGTCCCCGCGTTACGCTCGGCCCCTGCGGTGGGAGCCCCCATTCACAATGAGAACCAGGAGGGCATGCTTTGAGAGAATCCTTGGGTCTCGGCGAAAGCCGCGCGCACAGCTGTACGCACACCACTGGCCCGCAAGACTCACTGTCACTCACATGACACACGCACACTTACTCTGACGATCATCATATGCACAAGTCTCAAGTCTGGACACTCTGTACCGTCCTCCGTAGTACCGATGCAACAAAGATCAGAACGCAGCTCTAAGGAGCCGCGGACTCGTGCGTGTCGACCATGCGGCCCGAGTTGTCCTGCTTGCTCGGGTCCGACCAGGCCGCGTCCCACTCGATGGCCTTGGCCGTCGAGCATGCAATCGAGGGGCCGCCGGGCACGGTCGTCTCGATGCCAAGGCCATAGTTGTTGTTCGGGAAGTGTGAGTGGAAGATGGTGCGGTAGTAGGCGCCCTCCTTGGTGCGCGGCGTGTTGTACGGGAAGCGCAGCGCCGCGGTCGCCATGTCGGCGTCCGAGATGACCTTGTTGGCATGCTCCTTGAGGCCGTCAATCCAAGAGTAGCCCACACCGTCGGAGAACTGCTCCTTTTGGCGCCAGAGCACCTCCTTCGGCAGGTAAGAGTCGTCCTCGACGTCGAAGGCTGCGCGGAGCGCCCACTTTTCGATGAACTGGGTAGGCGCGCCCTTCTTGCGCATCTTCAGGTCCGGGTTCATGCGCATCGTCACATCGAGCATGTCATTGTCGAGGAATGGGACGCGCGCCTCGAGGCCGTGCGCCATTGTCGCCTTGTTGGCGCGCAGGCAGTCGTACCTGTGCAGGTCCGCCACCTTGCGCACACACTCTTCGTGCAGCTCGGTCCCGTTGGGCGCCTTGTGGAAGTAGAGGTAGCCTGCAAGGGTCTCATCCGCGCCCTCACCGCTCATGACCATCTTGATGCCCATCGCCTTGATCTTGCGCGCGAGCAGGAACATGGGCGTGCCCGCGCGGATCGTGGTCAGATCATACGTCTCCAGATGGTAGATGACGTCCGAGACCGCATCGATGCCCTCCTGCACGGTGAACGTGAAGCCGTAGTGATCCGTGCCGATGGCGTCCGCAACCTTCCGTGCCGCGGCGAGGTCCGGTGAGCCGTTCAGGCCGATCGAAAAGCTCTTGAGAGGCTTGAGCAGCTCAGGGTCGCCGGTCTCCAGGAACTTCTTCCGCCGGATGCGCGCGATCACCGACGCGACAAGCGACGAGTCCAGCCCGCCTGAGAGCAGCACGCCGAACGGGACATCCGCCATCAGCCGCTTGTCGACGGCCTTGATGAACGTGTTGCGCAGTTTCACGAGGTCGAGCGGCTCCTTGGCGTTCGCCACGCTCCGCCAGTCAGGCTTGTAGTACTCGACCATCTTGCCGCCGTCGGCGCTCGTGTAGTAGTGACCCGGCGGGAACGTCGAGACGTCGATGCAGCCCGCCGCCACGAGCGGCTTGGCCTCCGAGGCGAACCACTTCGAGCCATCGAGTCCGGTGCCCATGTAGAGCGAGTTGACGCCGATCGGGTCGCGCGCCGCGTAGATCTCGCCCGTCTTCTCATCGAGCAGCACGAACGCGAAGTCGCCGTCGAGCTTGGACGCCACGTCGACACCGATCTCGTCGTACAAGTGCACAATCACCTCGCAGTCGGACTCGGTGCGGAAGGGGGTCTGATCCTTGAGCGTCTTGCGCAGTGCCTTGTGGTTGTAGATCTCGCCGTTCACCGCGAGGCTGCGCTTGCGGTCGTGCGAGTAGAGCGGCTGGTTGCCCGAGAGCGGGTCGACGATTGCAAGCCGCTCGTGTGCAAGCGACGAGCACAACGGGCCCTTTTCATCATGCTTCTCGACGACGTGGATGCCCGACCCGTCGGGGCCACGGTGGCGAACCAGACGCTGCAGCGTGAGCGTCTGCAGCCGCAGTGCGTCCGCAGACTTTCGGGAGTTGACAATCGCGAGGATGCCGCACATGGAGACTGAGCCAGCGGCGGCACGGCTCGCAGCCGGAGCCGGCCGCAGGCTGCGCACGGCCGGCACCGTCGGCACGGGCACGGGCCTCGGCAGCGGCATGTACGCGAGCGAGCCGAGTAGCACACTCAATACGAGGAATGTCATGTCGAGAAGGTCCGCCGCAGTCTATTCGACACGTGAGACAAAACGCGAGACCGACGACGTCGTGGAATTCCGCAACGCGAAACATGTTGCGGATGACGCGGAACTTAATGCGCATATCCCTAAATTGTCGTTTCCGACATCATGCGGAGTGAACCTCTGCGGCTCCTGTGTCGAAACGGTCGCTGTCGCGATGTCGTCGCATGCCGCAACAGTGCAGCGACGTTACCGCTCGCCTCGGCAGCCGTCGATGATCACCTCGTCGGTCGTGCCGCAATCGCTGATCGACCAGCTGCACACGCTTGATGCGCGCTTCGAGGCGCGCGAGGCGATGCTCCGCGCCGAGCGTGAACTGTTGGAAGAGGAACGCGAGCGCTTCCAGCTTGCGGTTGCGGCCAAGGAGTGGGAGCTGCAGCAGCAGGAGCACGGTCTCTCGCTCGCACAGGCGACATGGCAGGCCTCGCTATCCGAGGCGACCAACATTGACGCGTACCAGGACGAGCGCCTCCTGGTGATCGCAGATGGCGGCGAGGTGGCGACAACACTCGCCACGCTCTGCGGCCGCGAGCCCGCCTCGGGGCTGGCCGAGGCCGGGCGCGCGGCGTGCCGCAGAGCCAAGGCGTCGGCCGAGGACGAGGCCGCTGCGATGGCGGCCGCCGCCGCGCTGCCCGCGGCGATCACCGCGAAGCTGACAGCCGCTGGATTCGTGCCGGCGGCGCTCACGTCCCAATCGTACAAGCTGTACGTCGACCGCGAGGCGGCGGCGACGCATCGCGTCATCGACTGGCTGCGCGACGGGCCGTCGGTACTGGAGGGTCTGCCGCGCCCGATCCTGCAGCAGCTCGTGCTCGAGGCCGATCACTGGCAGATGCCCTTGCTGATCGCACAGCTCAACGAGCGCCTCGGTCAGCCCGACGCGGCGGGGGAGGGGCTCAGCTCCCTCGAGTGGACGCTGTCTGAGCTGCACAAGCACCCGAAGCGCACGGCGCTCTGCCGCGCGGCGCTCGAGGAGCTACGTAGCTGGCTCTCGGCGTCGCGCGAGCGGCGCCGTCTCGCACTCCGCCGGGGCGATGAGGTGCTCAGCACGGCGCTCCGTGCGGCTGAGGAGCATCGAACGGATGCCTCAACGGTGCTCGCCGCGCTCAGCTGCTGCGTGCTGCTCGCCAACGAGCCCGAGGGGCGCTCGATGGCGCGCGCGCAGCGGGCGCGCCTACACGCGGCCGCCCAGTCCGCTTCGGAGCTCTCGGCCGTTACGGCCGAGGGAGCCGCCGCCGCAGCGAAGCTGGCGGAGGCGGCGGAGGCGGCGGAGGCCGTCAAGGCTGATGTGGATGCCGCTATAGCGGCCGAGGCCGAGGCGGAGGCGGAGGCGGAGGCGGAGGCGGAGGCGTTGCAAAGGGGCTCGGCGGGCGCCGTGTCGGGCGCGAGCGAGCCGACGGCGGTGGACGAGGCGATGCAGGCGGCACTTGCCGCCGCGCCTGCTGAGGCGCCCGTTACGGCGCCTATGGAGCCGCCCGTCCAGGCAGCGGACGCTAACCAGCCTTTGGAGGCAGGAGCGCCCACCGAGGCGCGTGCGGCAGCCGAGGCGCCTCGTGCCAAGACGGTGGCAGAGCAGATACAAGAGCTCAAGAGGGAGCTCGCCGTGGCTGGCTGGCCACCCTCGAGCACAATGCCACCCGCAGCCTCCTCGTCAGACGAGCGACGAGAGCTCGCCACGCGGCTAGCACGGGAAGCGTCGAGGCTCGAGCGCGTGCTGCGTATGTTGTAGTCGCGTCCGGGACCACTGATCAAGCAAGCTATTAGAATCAGTCAAAACAACACGTTACGGCCGAGCTTTGACGGGCGGCACCACCACCACAGGGGCCGCGGCCCGTCGATACGAATGCATGCCAAATTCCAAAAAGATGCGAAACGGATTGTCGGCGAAAAAAGAGTGAGTGGCAGAGTGTGTAGCTGCTTGGACTGGTCTCTTCTGTGGCAGGCGCACGAGAGTGCTGTCTGCCCCAAAATTCGATTCAATGGAGTCCGCCTCGTCCGGCGTGACCGCCTCTCTCGTCAAGGGAGGGTCGTCCTTGTGGGATACGCATAAGGACAAGGCTCGCGAGGTACCACAAACAGGCGTACACAAGGACCTTGAAAGCCCATTCCAGATCCGGAGACCGAAGCCGCCGCCGCCGCCGCAGGAGACGCCGGCAATGGCACGCATGCTCAAGCTCGCCACTGCGCTTGAGAGGCTCTGTGAGACGTTTGAGGAGCTGGCCGACGATCAGGCGAAGGAGGAGAAGCTACGGCAGCGTATGGACGTCATCATCTCCCGCATCGCAGCAATCGAGGTGGAGATGCTTTCGATCCAGCGCAGCGAAAGGCTCAAGCAAGCAGCATCGACGCTCGAGCAGTCGGAGGAGGTCGATGAACTTCGACGGCGGCTGCGCGAGCTGCAGCAAGAGCGCCAGAAGCTCGAGCAGGAGCATGCCGCCGCGCCTCCGGGCATTGCGAACGGCACAAGCGTTAAGGCAGGCGCACAGCTGAACGATAACGACGTGGACTACTGGTCGATCGAGGCGGTGCAGTACCTCAACATTATGGGGAACAGCCACTCGCGTGCAGTGCGGATGCGAATGGCGAATGCGGTTGCGCGCCTGGCCGAGAAGAGCGATGTCACCAAGCAACAGATCTGCAGCGTGCCTTGCATGAAGCAACATCCTATGAGCTCGGAGGGCGCCGCGACGATCGTCGAGCGCATCGTCTCGCTGATGAAGACGGGCGGCCTGGACGCGATCGATACGATCGCGGTGCTCACCGAGAAGAACTTGCCCGGTTGCGATCTCGTGCGAGAGGCAGGGGCGGTCGTGCTGCTCGCCTCGTTTATCAACAGCGAGAACGACGAGAAGAACGTCGACGTGAGTCGGCAGTTGGGCACCTCGGCTGCCGGTGGCATAGGTGGGCTCGCCGACCTCGCCGATCGTCCAACAATCGTGCCAGTCACCATCAAGTCGCGCGCGGTGGCCGCGCTGCGCAACATTGCCACCTCGTCGGCGCAGAATCTCGAGAATATCACCTCGCAGCGCGTCGTCATTCCGCAGCTCGTGCAGCTGATGACGAAGATGGATGATAAGGCCGACAACGCCTCCTCCAAAGGCAGCTCGAGCGGCGGCAGCAGCGGTGACGCGGAGGAGGGCCAGACCGGTAACCAGGCGGGCCGCAAGGCGAGGGAGAAGAAGGAGAAGCGGCGCGAGAAGCGGGCGGCCAAGCTCAACAAGGCACTGAAGGAGAAGATGGAGGCGGAGATGCTCGATCGCAAGCAGCTCGCGCGTGACAACCGCAAGCTCGCCGAGTCCGCTGGCCAGATGCTGCACACACTGATCATCGAGGGGTCTGAGGCGGTCAAGAAGATTATCATCTCCGCCATCATCGCACAGGTGCAGCAGCCGGGCTCGGTGCCGCCCGAGGATGTCCCTGCGCTCATGACTATCCTTCGGAGCACTGCGGAGGAGCAGCTCACTCTGGTCCAGAAAGCGGAGGACTACTCGGCGCTGCAGGCGGCGCTCCAGTTTGGCCGTTGGATCAAGCTGCCCACGCTCATGCTCGGCGAGGCGCGCATCAACTTCAAGAAGACGCAGGATGCGAAAAAGAAGGAGCAGCTCAACAACCTGCGCAAGCTGCAGCTCGGCCACACGATACAGAATCCAAACGACCTGCCACCGCCCGAGGAATGGCCCGAGGGCACTGGGCCTGGCATGCGGAGGCCACTTCAAGCGGCCACAAGGGCCGCTTTGTTCGTCTCGAGTTCCGACAAGGACGGTGCGGGGAAAGGCGGCACCGAAACGGACGCTCGAGGAGACGCTCGAGGAGCCGCTGGCGGTGGTCCCACAGATCGATCCGCGATCTCCACCACGCCAGATACTAGCCTCGGCGCGCTGACGCCGCAGCAGAGCCAGCGCAGCTCGAGAACGCGGCCTGTGTCTGCGCCCCCTACGGCGGGCAGGGCTCCTCTGAGCGGCCCGCTCGGCTCGCACTCGTCGCAGCGAAGTGCGAAGCGCCTCGCTCTGAAGCAAGCGGCGGCCGAGAAGCTCAGGGAAGCGGCGATCGAAAAGAAGCGCGACGAGCAGACACGGCGGGAGCTCGAAGAAGGGCAGCGCAAGCAGCGCCGAGAACGCGAGAAGGCGCACGAGGCGTTCGTGCGTGCCGGCCAGAACCACCGCCAAAAGGTCGTCGAGGGCTCCAAGGCGAAGATGCTCGACCGTTTCAAGAGCGAACGCGGCGGCGGCACGCTGCCTCCCGACGTGGTCGCCGAGTACATGGCAGTGGTGGAGGGGCACGAGAGGGCTGTAGCCGTCTCGACCATCCGCATGTTCGACAAGCTCCTCCCGCCACGCCCGCCGGGCAGTAGCCCCATCGAGGCGATCGCTCAGCCAAGCCACGGAGGCCATGGAGGCCATGGAGGTGGGGGTGTAACACAGTCCAACTATGCTCGCGTCGACCCTCGCGCACTCGAGACCACCGACGCAGAGGCTGCCGGTGCTTCCTCGGCCGAGCAGTACCTTCTTCCAAACGCGGTGGGCCTCAGGGCGGCGGCGAACGCGGCGAGGCTCGGCCCTCACACGCGCAGCTGGCTGGAGATGATGTACCCAAGGCCCGCACACCCGTCGGGGAGCAGCGCCGTCGTAGCGCCCCCCTTAGGGCCGCACGCGCAGGCTACCGCGCACACGGATTCGCCCACGCGGGCGCCCTCCGGCGGACAGCCACAGGGCTCCGTGCCCACCGGTTGGGCAGCCGTGAGGGCAACCGTCAGCTCGAGCCCATCCAAGGGCTGGTGGCCTTAGAATCCAGTCAGATTATAGAGTATAGGACCGTCTCTCTCGAATATGCTTAGTACGTAGTTGCTGTTAGGTATCACGCCGTTTAGTAACTCTCAGTCTCACCGGGGGCGCGGGGGGAATAGATTATAGAATGAGAAACGAAACGGCTTGTCCTTGTGGCCCTCGTAAATATGCATGAATTAGCATGGTGGCAGCCTAGGCGCGGAGATGACGGGAAAGGCTTGCTTTGTTTACACATGAATATCGGTTCGCGGCGAGCTCGGCGTAGGCGCGCTATGCCGCTACCGGACGGGACACACGCGCGCGATGCGATGAGATGCGCCTCGAGAGCCTGCCTTTATGACATGAAACAGCAGAAACGAAGACTAAGGGAAAGGCCGTCACCTGCCCCCGGGTGTGAGAAGACCCTCAATGGAGCTGCTCACAGAGACGGAGTGTGTCGGAGCTGTCGTCGTCGGGCCCCGCAGGCGTGGAGTCAATGAAGCTGTTCACAAGCTCCGAGATGGAGTGTGTCATCGGCAGCGCTGGAGGTGCCAACGGCGCATGTCCGCGCGATCGTGCCCGACGCAGCGGGATCCCCAGCTCCAGCGGGTTCCGGCCTCCCGCGCGTCGTCGTCGTTGAGACGGGGAGTCGGTCGGAGGCCCATCAGCCAGCAGCTCGGCCGTCGCCTCTTGCATATCGAGGCCGATGGCAAGCGCTGCCTCGCTCAGGCTCGGCATCATAGGCAGCGCCGGAGGCAGATGGTGTGAAGCATGGTGTGAAGCCTGAGCTGATTGCAGAGGCGCAGCGTTGTGCGATGCCGAGCTGCCCCAGGCCGCTGATGACTCAGGTCCCGAGTACAATGGCCCACGAGATCGAGTGCGCCGCATCGACAAGCCTGGTAGGCGTTCCCCGTCTGCCAATAGCCCCATGTCGAGGCCCATATTGCCCCACTCACTCAAAGTCGGCTGCAGTGGCGGCGGCGGCGGCATCATCATCGCTGCCGCCGCAGTCGCCGCCGCAGCAGCAGCAGCAGTGCGCGGCATCGTCGCGGCTGGTAGACGCGCCATGTCCGCATCTAGAGAACCCGCGTCGAGCCCCAGATTGCCCCACTCACTCAGCGTCGGCTGCAGTGGCGGCGGCGGCGGCAGCTTCATCGCAGCAACCGCACGGCTTGCATGTGATTGATCAACGGCGGTGGCGACAGCCGGCCACGCAGGCATCGAGCTGCCGGCATCGAGTAGGATCCTTCCCGAGCGCGTGCGCCTCATCGACAGACCAGGTATCGGCCCAGATGGGAGCGGTGTCGGCATGGCACTGGAGCTCGTGCCTGCGGCGGCGCCGGATAGCTCGCAACCTCGCGAGCGTGTCCTACGCAAGGCGAGCCCAGGAATGGCATAAGCCCCGGCACCTCCGTGAAGGCCCGGGATGGGAGTCGCAATCGGAACGGCCAAACCGAGCGCTGAGGCCCACACTGGTGCATGCAGAGTAGGCTGCTGTGATGGCCCGCCGAGTCCAAGGGCGTCGGCGCGGTTGATGCCGTGGTCGAAGACACTGTGTTCAGCCGCCTTCTTGCGCGCAGTTTTCGTGGGCGCGTCTGACTGGAATATCGAGATTCCAGCGCCGCGCTTCCGCTTGGGTGGGGGCGCTGGCGGCATTGCGCACGTCGGAGCGAGTCGCGGCGCGGATGCAGAGCAAAGGAGATGTCCAGAAGATGCTTCATTCGGCCGGACGGGATTCGTTAATTTCATTTCATGTGCCAATTTTGGGTAGCCGATCACTCGCATTCAGACGATGGTCCAAAGAGTGTCCCTTGCGCCCTAGTTGACTTCGTCCTTTCGGCCCAATTGCACCCCCTTGAGACGACCAGCCTGTACACCGGGTAGAACCTTTTGATTCTTGACCAAGGTTCTTGACCCGCACTTCATGGCCCAGACACACTTGTTGAGACTTGAACACCGGCACGCTCATTTTTACGCTCGGCGCACGGCGCCGGTCTCCAGACCCTACCGGCACCTCAGCTCAGCAACGGATCGCCGATCGCGAACAGCCCCGCCGCGCACAAGGGGCCGCGCAGCGGCGCAGGGACGCCCGCACGCCCCCGCGGGATCGCCATCAAGGGGGATCGCTCGCCTTGCCGCTCGGGTGCTGTTAGGGTGCTGTCGTCCGGGCCAGACACACCTCTGACCTCTCTGGTCCGCTGGCCGGTTTTGCATGATTCCATGAATTGATGAACAGGAAACTCGTCTGAGAAACAAAGGCACGAAGTACTAGTACATGTGGATATATTTAGATGCCTGCTTCCATCTTTATTCATACTCGCCGCTGCGCACCCAATCGGAAACGCATCTGTAATTGAACTTGACTTGTCTTGAGTTGCACTTCGTTCGAAATTCACGAGTTTCTTCACGCCATCGTGCCGATGGCAGCGAGCGAGCTGACAGAGGCAAGGGCTCGGGCGGTGGCCGGGCCTCGCGGACAGCTCATTCTCACCTTCGTCAATCGCGTGCGATTAGATTTTGCTGCGACGTGGGTCTCGCACGTCACTCTGCTGGGCCTGACCAACTGGATGGTCGGTGCCACCGACGAGGGCGCGTTCAGTGGCCTGCTCGCGCAGAAGGTGCCCTGCTTTAGCATGCGCACGAACTTGCCTCAGGGCGAGTGGGACTGGGGCTCTCCGTCCTTCAAGGCGCTCGGCACACACAAGGTCAACCTCGTTCACACGATCCTCTCTTGGCGCCTCCAATTAGTCATCACGGACGTCGACGCGCTGGTGCTCCGCGAGCCGTTTGCGTACATGAGCCGCTGGCCGGACGCGGGCTTCCTGACCACGAGCGACCATCTGGGCAACTCGTCCGGCTCGGACGATGGCGGCCTCGAAGACCATTCAGCAGTGGGGTCCGCTTTCAACATCGGCTACATGTACTTCAATCACTCGGCAATGCCGCTGGTCCAGGCCTGGAAAGATCGAATGACTGAGGGCGGCGTGCGCGTGTGGGACCAGGGAGAGTTCAACAGCCTCGCGAAGCTCGGGCTGCGCGCCGGCGACGCCACGGGCCTCTCGGATCGCCGGCTGTTTTGGAGCTTTGAGCATCGTGTGGTGGGCGGCGTGCTGCCGCTCGCCAGCTTTGCTGGTGGGCACGCGCACTTTGTCTCTCAGATGGCCGCCCGGCGCGGCGAGCAGCCCTATTCGGTACATGGTCGTCCACGGCCTCGAGCTCCACTGATTGCCTCCTTGCTTGCCTCTGATGACCTCCGATGGCCTCTGATGGCCTCTGATGGCCTCTGATGGCCTTCGATGGCCTTTGATGGCCTCGGGTGGCCTCTGATGGCCTCTGATGGCGTCCCTCATCAGGTCCACACGACCTTCCAGTACGGCGGCGCGCCTGGGAAGCGCCACCGGCTGCGCGAGGCCATGCTGTGGCTGGACCCACCGAGTCATTACACGCCTGCCGCCGGGGTGCTCACGTACACGCCTGATGTGCCCGACGCGCTCGTGGCGCCACTAGGCGGCATGAGCGCCGCGGGGCACGTGGAGCTGATGCGTCATCAGCTGTATCAGCTGCGCGCGGCGCTGCTCCTCGCCTTTGCCCTCGGGCGCGTGCTCGTCCTCCCGCCGCTCGTGTGCGGATTTGACCCCTTGATGACCTCTGATGACCTCTGATGACCTCTGATGACCTCTGATGGCCTCTGATGGCCTCGGCAGGTGCGGATTTGACAAGTACTGGGCGCCCATCACGGCGGAGGGCGTCATCCCGGGCGCCTGGCACTGGGCTCTTCCTATCCGACGATGCCCGCTTGACCACCTTCTCAACCCTGCGGAGCTGCGCGAGCCCACTCGCTACGTGCGCGAGTACGTGCTCTACAGGCCTCTGATGGCCTTGGATGCCCTCCAATGGCCTCCAATGGCCTCTGATGGCATCTGATGACCCCAGATGACCCCTGATGGCCCTTGATGGTATCTGATGACTTCGGATGACCTCTGATGACCTCTGATGGCCTCTGATGGCCTCGGCAGGTACTCTTTCCTCGAGCATCCGAAGACACCGAGTCACTTCAAGCGCGACGAGGTGAGGGCGACCCTTGAGTTGAGCGCCGATGGTACTTATGCACAGAGCGTGGCTGCACGGCGCAAACTGATCGAGCACTCGAAGGGCCATTCTGTGCTGCACGTGACGAACCTGCCCGAGGTGGCTACTGCACTGTGGGAAAGCGCGCGCCGAGCTCAGCAGAGCCAACGGCGCGAGCGCCGGCAAGCCTACGGCCGCGCGGCCGGATCCGCCTCTGTGGAACAAAAGGGCATGGACGCAGGCGAGCCGCTCATCAGCGCTGATGTGTGGAAGGCATTCCGTGCCGAGTTCTCGCGACTGCAGGGTGGCTGGTGCTGCGCACCGTACGGGCAGAAGCCGCACGCGGTCGGATTTCGGATCATGGAATGACTGTCCACGTACGATAAAACTCAAAAGGCTGCGGGAGGGACGACAAAAGTAACTCAATCGAAATATCGAATCCTGGCTGTGGGGGAGGGGGAGTTTCCAGGCCCTTGCCTTGTGCCTTGAGCCCCACCCACACGGTATGCCAGTGACTGCCAGATTTTAACAGCATAAAGACTTGTACAGCGCGAGCTGTAGCCTATGCCGTGCTGGTAGGCGAGGCCGGACAGGCCGGTGGCGCCCCGCCCCCGGGGCGGGGTGGTTCGGTATTAACCGAACGCGCGCGTTAGGTATCGTCATACCGTGATCGTTGAGGATCGCACCGGCGGGCTCTGACGAAGTCTGAACCGCTCCGGCGCTCGCACGTGTCACGCGGCGCGTCAGCCGTCGCAGTATGTTTCACCGTTTATTGAAAAGGATAATAAACAAGATCCCGCCCGCGCTGCTTGGCGGTGCAGCTTCGCTCGGTCCTCGGAGGGACGATGCCCCGGATGGCCGAGCACCCACAGGCAAGCGTCCCAGCTGTGGGCGCGCGCGCTCCTGCCGGGGGCTGCTGCCAGGCCGCCGAGCGTCTAGTTGCACTGCTCGCGCAGGCGCCCACGGTACATCGCGCCGTGTGCGCAGTGCTGCTTGCCACTACCCACGACGGCTCCTCTGCGGCTTTACTTATTTTGCTTCTTGCTGGGCGAAGTCTCCGCTGTCCCCATTGTCTCCCCCTCAGCGCTCGTGACAGCGCTCGAGACTGCTGCCTTCGGGTCATCGAGGCGGCGCTTGGCATCGTCGAGCCATGCGACAATTAGGCCTATCAGACCTGCGACTGTGAGCCACCTATCATGTCGGCCATACTGGTGTATCCCGCAACCCCGCCCCCCCCACCATTTTCGTGTGGGTCCACATGCTCAGTACGGCGCTCATCCGCCTCTCCCGAAGAAGCCTCGGCGTGAGCAAGCTCGTCGGCAAGGACCGCACGCACTGCCGCGAAGGGCAGGTTCTTGTGGCGCTGGTCTTCAAACGTCGGGCCGGTTGCTCCCAGGTCGACGATGTGCATGTGGATTGAGGGGACGGAGTTGTAAGGGAAGCAGTGGAAGAATAAGCCGAGCCGCTCGGGCGCGTCCGACCAGCCCGGTGTGCCTCGCGCGAAGGCTTGCGCTGCCTCGTGCATCGCGTCGAGCGTGGCAAGCCCCTCTCGCAATGCCGATTCGCGACCGTCCAGGCCCACGCTGAGCACATTGAACCACGCCCAGGTAAGGTCCCGGGTTGTCAGGAAGCGGTGGCGCTGGCCCATGGAGGCCTTGCCCACCCACTCGGGCGCGGCCGACGCCCAGTTGGCGTCGTTCTCGGGACGGTTGCAGGCGACGACGAAACGGTCCCCGAAACCGCCGATTGCCGCATTCTCTTCCTTCATGCCCGGCTGCACCACGTGGCCGCTCGCAACGCACGCAAACACGTTGAAGGGCGCGACCTTGCCTGGCGAGCCCACCTTGAGGTGGAGGCCGTCCTCAGCGAGAAGGCCCTTGCTTTCGAGGTGCGCCCACAAGGTCTTCGCACCACCAATGGACCGCATGTGCGTGCGCGCGGCGGCGAATCCGAGCGCGTCGGAAGGCGCACTTCCGTAGAGAGCCTTGAGCTTTGCCTCGATGTCGTCGCTGTTTCCGGCTGCGGGCGCAGCTGGTGCACCGACTGAGGAGCCGCCGGCTGCAGCTGCCGGTGCGCCAGCAACCAAGGCCACGGAAGCAAACGGATTGGGCACGGTCGCCGGAGCAGAGACGAGAGCCACGGAGGCAAACGGATTGGAGGAGGCAAACGGATTGGAGGAGGTACTGGAGGCCGAGTTGGCGCTGTTATCACGAACGGGCCGCCTGGCCCGATAGAATTTACGCTGCGCGAGCACCGCCTGCACACGTGGACACGGGTTGTTGATGCGGAGACGGTGATTGTTTGTTGTTTGTGCGTGCGTGCGTGCGCGCACCTCGTCTGCCTTTTGCCACGTGCCGACAGGCTCCTCGCTGCCCCCTTCCAGCTCCTCCTCAGTCATGTTGTTGTTGATTTGCCGATCGGCGGCGCGCTTGCCCGACATGGCCGCGCGCCTTAGGCCGTTTTGCTGAGAGCGCGATTGAAAACATGATCGACAGGAAACGTTCAAAGAAAACGGGGGGAGCCGTACCGTCTTCCTGTTGGCAGACAAGGGTTCCCCAATCCCCCCGAGGGCCGGCCCACCATATTTGTAAGACGTTCTACGATTACCGAAACCGGTGCGGAATAAAAATGGCGCTGCCACGGCGTCGTGTGGCCATCATCGGCCTTCCGGCGGTGGGAAAGTCGACGTTCGTGCATGCACTGCACGGCAAGGCGGGCGAGCAGCAGCCCACACCCACCGCGGGGTGCAACAAGTCGAGCGTGCACTTCGACCGCATCATCTTCGATCTGCTCGACCTCGGCGGCAGCCCTCAAGTCCGCAAGTTCTGGGGCCAGCTCGCTGGCGATGCGCACGCGATCGCGATCATGGTCAACGCGAGCGAGGCAGACGATATGTCGTGGGCCTTGCTTGCGAACGAGGTGCGTCGCCTTCGAGCTGGCCGGCCGCTGCTCGTGCTGCTCAACCAGCGTGACGTGCCCGCAGCCTTGTGCGTGGCGGCGGCCGACGCGCTCGATCGGCTAGATATTGATCCAGCGCCCGACGTTCGCGTCGCCGGCCTGTTGCGCGCGTCAGACATCGCGTCTGCCGAGGCCGGCCTCGCCTGGCTCGCCGCCCTGATGCTCGGGGAGTATGTTGCGGATGATGCACCGCCCGAGGATGATGCGGATGATGCGCAGCCCGAGGCGCCGTTGTGGGCGGCGGCGGCGCAGGCGCTCGACGAGGAGCAGGCCGCCGAGCTTCAGAGCGGCATGGCCGCCTCCGACTCTGGCGGCGACTCACCTCTCGACCCGAGAATCAGCGCGCGGCACAATGTCTCGCCCGAGCAGAACGATCCGCGGCCACAGACAGCTCGATCACGACTACGCGTGATGCAGGCGGTGGAGACAGCGCGGCAGGCTTCCCATCGAAGCGATGACGGCGCCCTAGCTGCCGCACTCGCCTCCAAGCTCGCGAGTGGCCACCTCCTCTCATCGGAAGAGATTGCGAGGCTTCGCGCGAGCCACGGGTAGCCGTTACGGTTCTCTAGCCGGCGAAAAGACGTCAGAAACCGCGCTCGGGCAGCCTGCGCCTCGGGCACACTATGTGCCACACTCGGCCCGCGCGTGTTCGGTGTTCAGGGTGCACATTGTAAATCCTTAGTGACTGGCTTCTGCACATTTTACGATGTGTAACGTTTGTGCGACTCAGTCGGTGACCTCGACGCGCACATACACGCCGCGGCCCGCGGGTCCGGCCGGTCCGGGTTACACAATACATTAACCACCGCGAGCCGGGCGCTCCGGGCCGCCAATCCTCATGTTTGTTCGCGAATCTGCGTAGAGATACTCGATCAGAGCGATCTCATCTTACTTCGAGTTCGAGCGTCGAGGCAACCATCCGATTCCTCTGCGTTGCGGCAGCACCCTATGAGTGCTTGGAGCGCTTCGAGGGCTGTTCCTGGACAGGCGGGCGAGATGCTTCGGAGCGCTTGGAGACCGAGGTAGCCCTGCTGCGCTTCGCCGCCCTGGAGGAGCCTCCTGACGCCTTCGAGGGCGAAGGGCTGCGAGAGTGCGAGTAGGACGAGGACGAGGAGGAGCCGTTTCCCGAACGCGCGCGGGAGGAGGTGGAGGTGGCGGAGGAGTAGGAGGAGGAGGAGGAAGGGCAGCAGCTCGAGACGGCGCTGGAGGGCGGTCG
>Ga0180443_100269_pt1 | contig 31796 bp, 10 predicted proteins | sample ChrtobMetP5_32mM_FD_119753 | JGI IMG/M metagenome (GOLD analysis project Ga0180443, IMG submission 119753) | Chrysochromulina tobin associated microbial communities from unialgal haptophyte culture, Seattle, Washington, USA - P5_32mM MetaG | ecosystem: Host-associated > Algae > Haptophytes >... | reverse complement strand
TCGCCGCCACCGTCGCCGCCGTCGTCCCCTCCACCTTCACCGCCGCCTTCACCACCGCCTTCTCCGCCACCATCGCCATCCCCGTCCCCACCGCCCTCGCCGCCTCCGTCTCCACCGCCGCCCTGATTTCCGTAGTATTCCGTAGCATTCCGTAGTATTCCGTTGTATTCGCCTTCTTCGTCGCCTCCGGCCTTCTCTGTCTCTTTTGCAGGCTTGTTTTTCCGCTTAGCTCTGACCCGAATTCCGTCGATGCCCACCTCTGCTATTCCGTGAATGCTCTGCATAGAGATTGACAGCTCCTCGACCTGCGGTACGTTGCTGCCAGTCCAAGCCAGTCTGAGGCTGTCGGGGCACAACGGATGGTGCCACGAAGACTCGAGGATCAGCCTCCCGTCCTCTCGCGCCCTCTCGAACCAGCTCTCTGAATCCCTCCCATGGACGAGTTGAAAACCTGCATTCCCAGGCTCTGTCAAAAGTGTCGCGTTTCGAGCTCCCAAGTGCAAATCGGACTCGACATGAAAGTAGTAGCTGACTCCCAAGGCATTGAGCCGCAGAGTGAAGGAGCTATGCTTCTGTCTGGGATGAGGATGCGACCCATCGCCCCCTGCGCCAAAGTCATCGACGATCGCTTCCTCTGGATCTATGTGCCCTGCACGCAGCTGATAAAAGATGTCGATAGATTGCACTTCGAGGGTTCTCCCGAAGAGTACCTTCACTGTGGGCGACGGGATGCGTCTCGGCAGCCACACGATCTCCTCAACACTCGTGCATCGATCTGCTGGACCGATCAGCTGGCATGGCTGGCCGAGTGCGCAGGCTAGCGTTTGAAGCCGGGGATCAGTAAAAAAAGCGTCCGTAGCCCAGACGTCGTCCCACAAGAGCTGCTGATGAGTGAAGGACCTCAACTTACTCGCGAACCAACCTGTGACTGGCCCAAGGTTCGGGATAGGCACGCCCATAGTGGAAAGCAAGAGCATCGGGTCCAGAAGAGTCGAAGGGTGGAACGTATTCACCAACAGGACGAGATTCAAGGCCGTCACGAGCGCCTTGGCTGGGGAAGCACGCGCCATGATGCCCGCACCGTCGATTCGGATTACCCCCCACTTCACGTACGAGTTTAGAGTTGCATGGCTGGAACGCGATGCTGAATCATCCCCGTGCACATCCACCTGCCCAGAGAAGACCAAGCCAAACGCTCGGAGAGTCTGCACGACATTCTCGGCAGCCATGCCGCTAGACTCCGCAAAGTTGCGCTTCGCGGATACGAGCTGCGCATAGGCGCTGCGAGACGAAGTTCATGCGTGAGCACCTGGAATCAAGGCGCGGCGTGAAGCAGGGAGATGTTTGGCAGCCCCTTCACACGCACCTGATGAACAAGCCGAACTGTAGGACTTCGACCAGCATCCAGGTGGCCGTATCCAATAGCGGGACGAGCGTGCAAAAGCTCATCAGCAAAGCTGCAGCTGGCGGCAGGGTGCGAACCTGTCGTGAAAAACGATTGCAAAATGAGTCGACAAGGGATGCGCTGCGGCAACAGGCTTTGGGGGTGGCGGAGCTGATCGATGATGCATACCGCCTTGTGTAGAGCCTTTAGTTGCTTGACAGCTGCCCAGCCCGCTGCTAACTGGATGCTAATCGCCAAGGCAGACTTCAGGTACGGCATCATCGGATCGCAGAGCTCTGCACATTTTCGACGCCACTCACGACAGCTGAACCTCTCGCCAGCAGTGTCCCGTACTGCCAAAAAGAGATTTTCGGAATCCGAAAAGACCCCAGTATCTTTCAGTGCCTCCTCGTCGTTTGCACTGGGCTTGGGATCAGCTGGTGCGAGGGGCGACACGAGATAGCCAATGACCCCGATTGTCGAGATTGCAAATGCCGCCGCAACGGCGTACGCTTTGTAGCCTGCCTCGTGGCACAGCACTGCAACCAGGAAAGGCACTGAGATGGCTCCCAGCAGGCATAATGTTCCCCATATCCAACGCTCCACGGAGGACAAATCGCAATAGGGTGTCTCTTGACGGCTCCTGCGCGTGCGCTGCCCGCGCTCGCCTTTGTGGTCTAGCAGGGTCTGTGTTTCCGACTCTGCCGCCTGCACCTGGGCCTGAGGCGCTGGCAGATGCGTGGGAGTCGGAAGTGCTTCCATGTTCACACGCAGCTCGACGTGCTCACGCAGCTGGACGTGAGCAGCCTCGCGGGGGCGTAAGACGCGATGCACAAATGAGCACTGCTTGTGTGCTAGGAGGGAGGAGGATCCGGGACGGACCTGGCCTTGAGCGAATTTGTGTTGGATGTCCGCGCCCCGAAAAGACGTGATCTATTTTTAGAATTGTTATGCTTTCGCCCACGGGCTGATGAAGTTCGCAATCATTCGTACGTACGTACGGCATCCCCCTTCGCCTCTCCACCTTCGGCCCCGACCGACCGACCGACCGACTCGGTCGGGATTTTCATGGCGGCAACTCCCTGGTTTTTTGCATTGTTGGCGTGCCTTGGCCATGCTGGCTGGTGGTGCACAGCAACTCCAACTGAACTCCCTGTGTGAAGACTAACGTAAGGACGGGAGTAAGTTAGGACTTAGCTCTTAGGTGCAGCGACCAGCGCCAGACCCCCGCCTCTCTACTTTGAGCTCTCAAAGAGAACTGTGACAAAGCCAAGTTTAACACTTGACTCCAACTGTCCAATTAACATTTCATCAAAGCCGCAAAAGCGCAGTGCTGCGCCATTGAGAGTGAGTCCGGCCTCGGCATGACGGCAGACGGCACGCACGGCTCCGGCTTTACGCCTTACGCCCGTGACTCCGTCTTGACCGCGGAGCCGGAAGTGCCCGCGGCGCTCGCGTGTGGCGGCACGTTCTCGACGGCGGCGAGGGTCTCGTCAATAGGCACTTCGTCGTCGTCGTCGAGCTCGATGGCCTCTTGCTGCTGCTTGGCTCGCTTGGCTTGGCGGCGCTGCTCGGTCACGTCCACGAGCTCCTCGTCCTCGTCGCCGTCGGCGGCGCCGTCGGCAGCGCCCTCGCCGCCGCCGCCGTCGCCACCGCCGCTGCCACCGCCGCCGCTGCCATCGCCGCCGCCGCCTCTGTCGCCGCGGCCGCCCTCGGCGCCGCCACCCTCGACGAGGCGGCGGACGGCATTCTTTGTCTCAAGCAGTGCGGCGGCCACGTGGGGCACGAGCGCGCGTCGCGCCTGCACGGTGCCCTCCTCCATCTCGTCCCACAGCGGCGAGTAGGCGGTGCGCATCGCGGCACGCGCTGCCTGCACCACGTCCGCGCGGAGCGTTTGGCCGATGCCGTCCGAGAGCGCTTGCATCTTGGACACGACGCCGTCAGTGGCCGTCTGGAACATTTTTGGAGCCGCGCGCTCCACGTGAGCCTCCAGCTTGGCCACGCGCCGACGGTGCGAGCCCGTTCCCGCCTCGGCGGTGGCGTCGTCGTAGCCCGGGGTCATCTCGGTCTGCACGGCGGGCTCCATCGAGCGCGAGAGGTCGCGCTGCTGCTTCTGCGCGGCAGTTTTGATTTCGGCCACCTTTGCATGCAAAGAGGCCAGCAGGCTGTCGGTCTGGGCGCCGCTGAGCGCGGACGAGGCGCTGTCGGGCACTCTGGCCGCCGCCAGCCGCGTAAGCAGAGCGGGGTGGAAGGCGCCAAGCGACCCTTGGAGGCTTTGCCGCAGGCCGTCGAGTGTAGAGGACAGTCCCGTCAGGAAGGAGCGCTCCCACTGCGTCGCGACCGCCTTGAAGATCGGCTCGACGAGCTGCTCGTTCATGTTGATGCGGAAGACGCCGTGACGGCGCGTGGTCGCCTTGTACGTGGCCCAATGCAATCCACCCTCGTTGACCGAAATGCCCCACTTGGCCGCGGTCTCGACGGCGGCCGTCTTGGCTGACGAGGCACCTTCGTGGAGCTTGGGCGCTACGTCCTCGGCAAAGGCCTTGCGGATGCGGGCCTCGGCCGCCTTGGTGTGCTGCTCGAGTTCGCCGCTGAGAGTCGCCGCCTGCTCATCGAAGGCAGCCTTGGCTGCGTCGCGCACGCTCTGGGGCAGTCGCGCCTCGTGGTTGAGTAGCGAGAGTAGCGAGAGGGCGAAGTCGCGCATCGCCTCGCATCGGCGGAGCGAGAGTGCCTTGCGCCGCACGAGCGCCTGCCGTTGCACGTGCCGGATGAGCGGCGGCAGCTGCGTGTCCTCAAGCTCGGCCCACACACGTGCGGGCCCATCGGCCGGCCGCAGACCGCGGAGCTTTTGGTACTCCACAGACGAAACAGTAAAGACCGGGAGCGAGTGCTTTGCAGCCAACCGGTCGGCGCCCGCGACGCCCTCGCCGGCGTCGCGCGCCATCTCGCGCAGCCCTGCCTTGAAGTCGAGAGCGAGCCGGCGCGCCGTGTACGCGTTGCGGGCACGCGCGCATTCGCGTAGTGAGGTGCCCGGCGGCAGCGCTAGCGCCCGCAGCGCCTCGGCGCGCTCGATGACGTCCGATTGCGTCGCGATGAATGCGAGCGAGCCGAACTGTCCGTCCATGAGCAGCTGCCGACGGAACTGCTCGCCGAGCAGGTCCTTGGCCGTCTTGTCGTTCACCGCGCGCACGATGTTCGACACGATCCACACGGCGTCGGCCTCCTTGAAGCGCCTCTTGACGACGGCATCACGCGCGCTGTTGTCGTCATGCACTCCGGGCGCGTCCACGAGCACTGCGCCCGTCTTGAGGCTGTCCCAGCGGCGCGAGTACAGGCGCACCTGCTTCACGATCGGCCAGTACGAGCCGCCGTGCACGTCCTTGAGCGAGTCCATGTAGCGCTCGCACTTGCGCCGGAAGGCGACGGACTCCTTCGCGCTCTCGTGCATGGTCGTCGAGAGCGCGTGCGTGATCGCGCGCACGCCGCGCAGCTTCGCCTTCAGTGACTCGAGCGTCGGGTTGTCGTAGATCACGCGCCCACCCGGCCCCGTTCGATCGGTGCGCACGCGCGAGTGCGTGAACTCGTCGCCGTAGACGGCGTACACCTTGCACCACGAGCCGTACGCCATCGAATCTTCGGCGACTGAGAGGCTGACCTTGCCTTCGTTTGGACCGTCGTTGGGCGTCAGGTCGTCGAGCAGATCGGAGAGCTCCTTGTCCCACTCCTCCTTGGTGAGGAATTCGATCTCGGCGCGGTACTCGGGCGTGCGCACCGGGTCGGAGTCCTCATACCGCATCTCGATGAGGCAAGCCGTGCATGCACGCATGCCATTGGTGGGCAGGATCGACGCCTCGCCCAGCATCGCGTTGAGCAGCGTCGACTTGCCAGCGCCCGTGTTGCCAACCACGACAATCGAGACGCTGGGCAGCTCTTCGCTCTGCGCGCGCAGCGCGGCGAGCTCACGCAACCGGCTCGCACGGACCTCGCTCGTCGCCCAACCCTGGTGCTCGGGTTTGGTCAGCAGCTTCTCGAGCGCGCCGCCCGCCCATCGGCAGAGGCCAAGCGCGTAGGCCTCGTCGTGCAGCGCTTGGTCGCACGTCGCAGAGTCGATGGGCGCCGCGTGCAGCACGTCGGCGCTCGGGACGTCAGCCGAGCTGGAGGCGGATGATGAGCCGGTCGACGTGGCCGCAGATGAGGATGAGCCGAGGGCTGCTGACGAAGATGAGGCAGCACCAGTGGAGGAGGAGCCAGTGACGTTCGACTTCGCCTTATCGAGCAGCAGCGTGAGCTTGCGCTTTCGCCCGAAGACTGTCACTTTGAGCGCGGATGCAGCTTCATCGGAGGACATTGAGAGCAGCGCCGCGCCGTCGATCGAGCTCTCTCGGGCGGCGTCGGCGGCCGTGTTGACCCATTCCTCCTCAGGGAGGTGCGCGTGCAGCCAAGAGGCGACGTCGGCGGGTTTCGAAGCGGACGTCAGCGCGTCCATGGGTCAGCGCGTCCAAGTTCGCGCCTCTTCGCAAACGCGATCGCCAAGCCCGCCATGCAGTCGTGCTTCCTGGAGCTCTTCAATCCATCGGCCGCGAAGCCGGGCCTGCCAGCCGTCATCGTCATCCCTGCGAACGGGGAGGTCACCATCGGCCGCGAAGGCACGGCAGTCCTGGATCCTGGTTTTGGCGCTCACGCCGAGGAGTGGAAGAAGGCGTTGCTCTCCCGCCAGCATGCTCGTTTGACCAACTTCGGCACGCCTCAGATCACGGACCTGAGCCTCAACGGCTGCGAAGTGGACGGCGCCAGCTTGGCCAAGAATGTACCCACGGAGTTGCGTGAGGGTTCCACCATCATCTTCGGGACGCGGGGTCCGCCGAAGAAGCCCGAATACGTAGAAGCCCTCGCAAAGCGCAGCTGGATTCATTCGCACTGCAAGTACGTGTTCCACATAGGGCCGCCCCCGCCTTCGCACGAAGCGCCTCCTGCGGCGGCTGCGGCTGCGAGCACACCCCTGCCTAGCACGCAGGCCTCGAACAGTCAGCGTGACGCCGAGGAAGTCGCCGAGTGTGAGAGGGACCGCCAGCCCTTCGTCTCGCCACAGACCGCGTTTGCGGGCGCCGCTGCGACGCCCTCCGTGCCGCCGGCGACCATGCCAGCAGAAGAGGCCGAGATGCACACGGAGCAGGTGATGGACGTCGACGCAGACGATGCTGCCGCCGACGCTGCCGCCGATGCTGCCGCCGACATGGCACTCGGCGACTCTCCCGAGGCACGCGCGCTCGCGGTGGCGTGCGGTCTGCGCGTGAGCGTGGCGGCGCACGCGTCGGCGGAGGAGCTCGAGGCCGCCGTGAACGCCGTTGGGCGCGGTCTCAAGACGCTCGAAGTCGAGCTGAGCGCGGAGAAGGCGGCCGCGGCCGAGGAGCTCAGCTCACTCAACAAGGCGCTCGAGGCGGCCTCGCAGGAGGCTGCGCGGCGCGGAACCTCGACTGGCGAGGCGCGCGCGCGATGGCGGGCGACGGTCGGCGCCAGCCTGCTGCGCGGCGCGCACGAACCCGCCGTCGAGGCCTCGCTGCGCGTCGCGAGGGACGTGCAGCAAGCGGCGTGCACGCTCCTCGCAGTGCGGAGCGACACGCTTCTCGCGCTGCATCAGGCGCGGCTCGCCCAGCTGCAGAAGCGCGTTGGTGCTCTGCTGTACGCCGATCGGCGACTCGAGGAGCGCGCGCACGATGACTACTCGGAGCGGCTGGAAAGCGGCGTGAGCGCTTTCCAGGAGACGCTCGAGAAGCCTGACGACTTCGACTGCGACGAGTGTCGGTACGAGCGACGCAACTATGGGTACCGCGGCCGGTTCAGCGGCCGGTACTACGACGACGACGACGACGACGACGACGACTACGACGACGACAACGACTGCGACTGCTGGATGGCGTCCAACTCGTACGCCTGTGTCGACGAGCTCATCACAACGGCAACGACGATCCTTGGCGAGATCAAGATGGCGTTCCATGATGGTGAAGATGAGGAAGATGAGGACGAGGAGGACGAGGAGGATGAGGAGGACGAGGAGGGCGAAGAGGACGAGGAGGGCGAGGGGGGCGAGGAGGGTGAGGGCGAGGAGGAGGACGAGCGCAGCGTCGCGCGCAAGCAGGCCAAGCAAGCTCGCCGCGCGACCCGGATGGCCGACCGGCCACTCCGCGCGGCCATCCGTCTCTTCATCTTCACGGCGGGGCTCGACGAGGCGATTCGGGAGGTGAGCAGCGAGCTGGAGGATTCGTCGTCGTTGCGAACAAAGAGTCGCTTCTGCGTCGTCATCAAGGCCCTCGGTGAGCTTTGGTCGGAGGTGGTGCTCGAGCTGCCACGCGAGCCGCGAGTGTACTTACGCCCATGGTTCAGTCACATTCCTGTAGCAGGCTCCAGCGAAGGCCGCGGCGGCGGCGGCAAAGGTGCCGGCAAGGGCGGCTTCGGCAAAGGTGCCGGCAAAGGTGCCGGCAAGGGCGGCGTCGGCAAAGGTGCCGGCAAAGGTGGCGGCAAGGGCGGCGGTAAAGGCGGCGGTACGGGTGGCGTATCTGACGACGGCGGCGCATTGGGCAAGGGCGGGCGGCTTAGCGGTGGCCTACCCGAACCGCTCTCGGATGCCCTCGCGGCATGCTCGAGCGAGATCGAGGAATGCTTGCGCGTTGCTGACCATAGTGGATCAACCTCGCAAGCGCCTGTTGGAGCGAAGTCAATCACGAAGTTGGAGGGCCTGTTCAAGGAGCAGCTCGTGCCGCAGGTGCGCCTGCCGTGGCGGCACCCCGAGTTCCGGCGCATCCTCGACGGCGTACCGGCAGACGGTGACGCGCTCAACGAGCCGCGAGCCGCGAGCAAGGCGCGGCTGCTCAAGCTCAAGCAGCTCGCCGCTGCAGCCGACGAGAGTGAACGCGAGCAGTACTTTGTGCAGATGGGCCATCTTGCCGACCATCTCGGAATGGCCCATGAGGCTGCCGAGGCGTTCTTTGCCCGTGGCGCACCGCAGAGCGCGATGATGCGTCTCGCGAGCGCCACGGGAAGTTTTGCGAGCTGGTCCAAGAAGGGCAGCAGCCCTGTGACCTTGGCGCTGCGCACTGCGGACTTTCGATCGCTCGCACCTCTCGCACCGGCGCTGCCGGAGCTGCTCGTGAAGATGACGCCCTCGGAGACGGTGCTGCAGGATGCCGTTGTGGCCGGGCTGGGCAGTGCGAGTCTCCTCGCACCAGGCGGTGTGCGCAAGACGAGCCCCGCCGAGCTTGTTCAGATCCTTGGGCTTTGCCTGCGCTCGCCCGCGCTCCAGCTCACCCCAGCCGCCGTCGAGCAGTGTCTCATGGCGATCGCTTCAAAGCCCGAGCTCTTCCCGCGCCTGACCGATGCGCTCGAGACATGGAGGATCACGGGCTCTCGTGCGGCGTCGGATGGCAAGTGGATGGCCCCGCTCGGGCCGCATCGGTGGGCTGCGATCATCCTCGCAGCCATCCGAGCGCTCGCCTCGAAGCTGCATACCGGCAAGCTCACGTTCGGCGCCGACGCGAACATCCTGACGAGCAGCTACACTCTCCTCGGCCTCATAGATGCCGCCACGGACGCCTCTGGCAGCTCATCCTACCGCAACCAGCTGACGAGCCTCGTCATCGACGCCAAGCTGCTGAGCGGGAAGCTCGCGTTTGGGGCCGACGTGTACTTGCTCAGCATCAAGGAGAAGTATGGCACGCTCACTCCGGACGAGCGGTTGGCCCCGTGGTTCCGGCGGCTGCTCGGCGCGGCCATCGAGGAGGCCAACCGGAATGTGCCCGCGGCACCGGCACCGTTGCCTCTGGAGCCCGCGTCGCTGCCGCCGCTCAAGGGCTACGCCATACAAGTAGAGTTGGGCACTCAGTCATCACTGGGTTCAGTCATCGCTTGCGGTTGTTCCCCTTGCAAAGCAGCCAAGGACTTTCTCCAAAGCCAAACCGAAATTCAGAAAACCTTCAACGGCGAACGCTGTGTCCACGGCGGCCACCTGCATACTGTGCTGACCGCGGCTGCCAAACGTCCCAAGGTTCCCGCTGATGCGACCTTTAGAGTGACTGTGAGCAGTAAGGCCACTCGCGTCAACGGCAAGCTCCATGTCGTCAAGGATGTGCCCGGCGCCAAGTCTGCGGCGGAGCTCCAGGCACGCGCGAGCTCGGATCGTGCGCGCGCGCTGCAGCGCGCGGAGCAAGTGCGCGCGCGCGACGTGGCCATCGCGAGTCGTGCTGTCGAGCTCACCAAGGTGGCGGCGTTGCAGGAGCTCGAGGAGCGCCTCGTGCAGCTGCTCGAGGAGCGCACGCGGCACGCGCCCCTCGACGTGGCCGGTTTCGTCAAAATCTGCAGCGCGCTGCGCACGGGCGACGACGACCTCGCCGATGCGAGCGTGCGCGAGCTCGAGGGCGGCACCGGCGCTGGTGGTGCCACCGGCGCCGGTGGTGCCGGTGGTGCCGGTGGTGGCGGCGGCGCGGAAGCGGCGGCGGCCTCGGCGGCGGCTCCGGCGAGCGGCTGCACGGCTGCCGACGCCGACATGGACGAAGCCCTGCAGGACAGCGAGTCGATCATAAGGTGGGTCGCCTCCTTTTTCGCGCCTTCGGAGCGGTCGGCCGTCGCGCAGTCTGTCCGCGAGAATGAGGTCGATGATCTCGAGGTGCTGATGAGCATGAGCCACGCAGACTGTGCGCAGGTCCTCTTCGGGAAGCGCGCCGCGGCGACGACGGCGGAGGAGGCGCGCGATCCGGAGGAGGCGCGCGAGCGCTTCGTCCCCCTCTTCTGGGAGCGCTTCGTGGCCGTGCGTCGCCTGTGGCTCGCGCTGCAGCGACGCAAGGCGGCCGCGGAGGCGGCCACGGGCGCTGGTGGTGCGCGAGCGTGGCCAGTGGTGCCGGTAGGCGTGCCCGAGGTGGTGCAGTGGCTCGAGCAGTGCGGCGAGCATGGTGCGGACAGCATGCGTGATCCGTCGCGTCGACTCAACTTTGATGAGGCGAAGATGCATGCATTGCATTTGGACGGCGCTGTACTGAGCTCCCTCGCGCACGATGAGTGGATGGCCCTCGCGCAGTCGTCGCTTCTCTCGGCCTCGGCGTCGCTGGCAGAGGAGCTGTGGACGCGACTGCAGCCGTGCGCGGCACTCTCGAAGGCGATGCCCTCGCGCGTGGTCGACGTTCTGCCTCTGTCGTCGGCCGAGCCCCTCAAAGTGGTCGTGTGCGGTGGCACGGGCGCCGGTAAGTCGACGCTCATCAACGCGCTGCTCGGGTGCACCATCCTGCCCACCAGCTGCATGCGTGCCTGCACCGCCGCGGTCATCGAGATGGCGTGGCCCGACGCGCAATGCGCCGCCACGTACGAGGCGCGCGTCGCTCTCTGCAGCGCCGAGGAGTGGCGCGAAGCACTCATCTCGGCGTGCGCAGCCGCCGTGGCGGCCGGCCGCGGCAAGTCGCCTCAGGTGGGCACGCACCGCGGTGCTGCGGACTGGAGTCGCGTGACCTCATTCTACGGCACTGCATCAGTTGAGATCACTGCGGAGGCGCTCGTCGAGCCCGGGGCGTCCGAAGCGCTCGTCGAGACGCTCATGGGCCGCGCAGCCGCGCGCGGCCTGGGCACACAAGTCGTGCTGCGCGCAAGCGACGAAGTCGAGTTCGCGAAGCTCGTGCAGCCGTACGTGGACTCGTCTGACGAGGCCGAGAGCGGCGCCCTCTGGCCGCTCGTCCAGAGGGTGACGCTGCTGGGGCCATTCTCGCTGCTGAGTTGCGGGTTGTGTCTGTACGACGTTCCAGGCACGCACGACGAGAACGCGGCGCGCGAGCGCGTGATGAAGAGCGTCATCGCGTCGGCGCACACGGTGCTGCTCACCTCCAACATCCGACGCGCGTGCAACGACAAGAGCGCCAAGGATCTGCTGCCGCTCGCACTGCGCCGCCTCCTCCTCGAGCGCGGCTGGGTTGGCGAGCTCGCCTTCGTCGCGTCGCAGAGCGACGTGTTCAACCGCTCGGAGCTCATCGACAACCTGGGGCTGGCTGAGGACGCGAGCGCCCTCGACGCGGCGCTCGCGCGCAACGCGTTCACCAAGCTGGAGCTCACGAAGGACTTCACCAAGGGCGTGCATCTCGCCGCGCGAGCCGCAGCCAGCGGGGTAGGGGGATTGGGCAGCTCTGCGCACTGGCACAGGGTGCCGTTCAAGCTCCCCGTCTTCACAGTGAGCGCCGTCGAGCACAGCAAGCTCAATAAGGTGGGCTGCAGCGCAGCCGAGGACGGTGCGCAGGTCTTCACACGCCCAGAGGAGACGGAGCTTCCGGCACTTCTATGCTTCCTTCGGTACGCCGCGCTCGCGCATCATCGGCGCGCGGCGGAGGCGGCGGAGGCGATGCGGGCGACGACTACAGAGTGTGGCGGTGTAGGGATCCCCGTGCTTGACAACGGCTTCCCTAAGGTACCTACGGTGGGCGACAAGGTCGTCGTGCTCTCGGCCTCGCGCTCATCCGCCTTGTTCTGGGCCTTGGCCTCGGACTCTTCCTCAATCGTGTCCAATTACTTACTATCTTACCAAGCGTGTGTGGGCCAGGAGGGCGTGGTCCTCTCAGACAGCGTCGAGAGCGGAAGCGTCTTCCCCCCTTACAAAGTGGGCTTCCCCGACGGCAAGCATTGGTGGTTCTCAAAGGAGGAGCTCCAGCTCAAGCAGACGAGTCCGCAAGCTGATCCGCAGCTTGCGGGCAGCGGTGGCGCCGGCGCTTCTGAGCATCGAAGGCCAATTGGAGCGACGCTGCTCGAATGCATCTCGTCATCTTCGCAGGCTGGTGCCGCGAATGCGGCCGACGCAAGCGGCGGCGGGGACGAGGTTGGTAGCAGCGGCCATGGTGGCGATCAGCCTGCGCCCGCGTCCGCGCCCGCCGCGCCCGCTGCGACGAGATTCGGGACGAATAATCCGTTTGATCAGCCGTTCGCGACGGCGCAGGATGCAGCCCCCTCGGATGTTCGCGTCATGATGTCGCAATTGTACTTCGGCAAATTCGACGCCGGTGCGGCTATGGTCACATTCGACCCCAACCAAATCAGGCTAGACATCGGCCTTGACAACGGTCTCGTGTATCTCAACGTCTCAAAGTTGAGCGAGTTCGAGGTCGACAAGGAGCTCGGTACGCTGTGCATGTGGGGCTTTTGGGGAGATGATTGCAGATCCCTGACTGGGAAGCTCAAAGACGCCTACCAACCCTTACCAGCTTCAAGATACGTTCCAGAGTCGTCCATCTTCATGCAGTACGATAAGGGACAGTTCCCTCGCGCAGGCTGGCCTTCGGAAATACTGAAGCTCAACTCGAAGTTTGGGGACGTCATCAAGTTCACCAGTGGTCACAAGGGCCGTGAGAATCGGATGTGGTACACGTCAGCACCAGGAACAGCACCACCTGCTAGCGCAGGTTCGTCAGGCTCGTCAGGCTCGTCAGGCACAGCCCCATCCGCAAGCGCATCAAGTGTCTCGCGCGCCTCACACACGGAGCTCGTGCGCGCGGTAAACTTACGCAAGGCCGCCGGGCTGATGCAGAAGCAGCTTGCAGCCGCCGTAGGGACGTCTGATGCAATTCTCTCGTGTTGGATGCACGGGAAGCTGCAGCCAATTACTGAGGGCATCGTGGATGCCAAAGTCGCAGGCTTTCTTGCCGTCGCAGCGGGAGCTGCAGCCGCAGCGGGAGCCGTCGCAGCCGCAGCGTCCGCAGCGTCCGCAGCTCAAGAACTCAAGAACTTGAAGCGCCCAGCGCCAGCACTACCGGCTGCGCCCCGAAAGAAGGCCAAGGCAACGCCCAAGCCAGAGGATGTGGTCATCGACTTGGACTCGGACTGAGCGACCCCTCTCGCCCACTGTACAGCCCAACAAAGCCCGGTGCAGTGTCTGCGCAGCGTTCGGTCGGGTCCGAGGTTGAGACGCGAGAGCAGTGACCAAATTAGAATTAAACTGAGAAGGATACCGTACACACAAAAAGTGATAAGGAGAGGCAGGCCGAGTAGACAGGCGAAGGCGGCGCTGGGCGGGAGCCGGGGCGTGGCGAGCCGGGAGGCCCAACGATTGTGCGAAGACTACCGCCGGCTCCTCTCGAGCGCTTCCCTTCCCTTTGCCAGCGCCAGCTCGCCCAGCTCGCCCAGCTTACTCATCAACAGCTCGCCCGCTCGCTGCGCCGCCTCTTTGACGCGTTGCACACGCTTATAGGCGGCCACGCACTCACTTACGTCACCGTCGCCGCCGATCACGTCGCCGCGGACGAAGGCCACAATGGCCGCAGCGGTGACGGCGGGCTGCTCGAGATGCGGCGTGTGTCCGCTCGTCTCGACCCACCGGAACGGCGCGCGTGCTGGATCCGCTTCACTAAGCGCCTCGATGAGCTGCGGCACTGCGCCACTCGGCGGGATGACTGCATCCTGACGCCCCCAAAGGGTCAAGCAGGGTCGCTCGGTCAGGCGCGGCACGTCGGCTGCGATGCCGCCGTACGCGCCACCGAGCAGCCAGACGAGCGAGTCCGCCTCCCATTGAGGCCGGCGCAGGTGCAAATTCCCGACACGGATGGCATCCGCGCTCTGGTTCTCCTTGACGCAGTACGCCTGCTTCGCGATCGACTCGCGCACCTCGGGTGCACTGAGCACCTTTTGGAGCAGCAGCCGACCGACGGGCGCGGGCACCGCGGGCGGTGCGTCGGTGAAGAAGCCCGGGTCTAGGTTGACAAACCCGGCAAATGCCGCCGGCTTCGCCTTGTAGCAATCGAGCGCGATGCATGCTCCGAGCGACGCACCTATCCAAATAGCCGGGCGACCACCGAGCACGCGCTCGTGGAAGGCAAGCAGCGCGGCGCGCTTGCCCTCAACGCCGACCGTCTTCAGATTGGTCGTGTCGGTGAAGCCCCAGCCTGGTATGCACGGCGCGTACGCCTCAAGGCCTGCCGCTTCGAGGTATGGCAACAGCCTGCGATACTCGAGCGACGAGATGTCGAAGCCGTGCAGAAGCAGCAGGGGCGGCTCATCGCCGGTGGCCCTTGCAGTAGTGCAGAGGTAGCTCATTTCAACGGGACCCTTGGCGACAGCCATGTCCGGCAGCACGCTTGCCGTCCGCAGCGACGCGATCGCAGCGACGGCAGCCTCCTCGGTGATTGCGTCGATGTCCACTTGCGGCACATAGGCCGGCAGGGCCATTTTGTTAGGCTGGCAGCGTCGACATGTAGGCTGCACGCGCGCTGCCGCGCTCAGTTGGCTCTGAAAGACCGTGCCGACAAAGACCGTGCCGACAAAGATCGTGCCGACCACCATGCGACGAGATCACAATCTCCTTTAAGTCTTTGGGCTTTTTTGTTTACAGCGAAACAAGACACAGTGAAGACCTGCAACCAAATCTCAGACACGCTCTGGGGAGCGTTAAGCGGGTAAAGGTTAGAGCAACCGGTGATCTCATGTGATCTGCGAAGGTCTTTTGAAAAGGCTCTACACAGCTGTGTTCTGTGTTAACCCTCTGTTTTCATACAGTAGACAGTAGTGTCTCGAAGGACGGTGTGTCTCGTCTCGCCATACACGACGCCATCCATCGCATACACGACGCCATACACTACTGTCCATCTAAACCTCCTCGAAGGACGGCTCTGCCACCCTCGGTCAACATAAGTACTTACTGAGGCCGCTGTCGTTTGCTGGGCGGCAGCCCGCCGCTGCTCCCAAAGTCCGCGCCGGCACCAGCTCCCATCGGTGTCGCGCGTCCGCCGATTCCGCGCTTGGCAGGGGCGGCCGCCTCGGTCGCGTCCATCGCGCCATCACCACCGTTCGCAGCCGCTCGAGCAGCCTCAAACGCCTCGCTCAAGTACCAGCCCAGCCGTCGGAGGCGCGCCTGCACGACTGCCCAGAGCGTGGGCGCCTCATACACGACGCCATCCATGACGTAATAGTAGCGCAGCGTCGTCTCCGCTCCGCTCGGCGCGCGGCGGAGCTTGCGGATCACGTAGAGCGAGTGCGCAGCTGGGTCAGAGGCCGTAGGCGGCAACTCTTCGAGCCGCGTCTCGTCGAGCTCGAACACGATTCCCGGCAGCCTGGCGAGCTGCTCGCGCGCCACCTCCGGAGGCAGCCTCGCAGTGCTGCCTTGCATGCGAAGCTGCGCATTGACCGAGGCGCGGTCGAAGAACTGCGAGTTCGCAAAGTAGTCGAGTACGCTGCCGCGGTTGAGCGCGCCGTTCCACCAGCTGCGGTCCTCCCATGAGACTGTGGTGAGCACGTCGAAGGTGTCGGCCGGGGTCGCAGGGGCGGACATTCACTGCAGACGTTCACCTGTATTCACAGCAGAGAAGCTCTGAAATACAACATGTACCCTTTCCGACGTACGGGCGAGTTTTCTCATTCCTGCTTCTCTCTTCCTGCGAAATGGGCTGGTTCACATAAGGGAATCCCACGTTTAGAAAAGTTGTTGTCACTCAACTTCGATCGGACAACCTTATGTTGCAGAACACCCAGATAAAATCAGGGTGTGTTGTATTTAGGAGAAGTGTGAATTAACAGGTCTGCAAGTTTTGACCCCCAACTCCTGCGACAATTACTGCTTTTGCGGCCAGGCACGAAAGACGTACTTGGCAGGTCTGCCACAATGCCTCCCCAAAAGACGCCGCGAGCGCTGTCGCCTGCTAGCAAGAGCGGCGGCCTAACACCTCGCAGCGGTGCGAGCAGCGGCGGCCTAACACCTCGCGGCGGTGCGAGCTCACCACGTGGCCCGCCGCCGGCTGGTTCGGCGTGCAAATCGGCGCGTGGCTCCTCACCAGCCAAGAACGGCAGCAGCAGCAATGGCAGCAGCACGGCCCGTGGGCCGTCGCAGGCGGCCGACATTTTCGGCGGCGGCAGCAGGCAGCCCGTGCTCAAGGGCCGCACGGCTGCTGTGCCATCGCCGACCCTTGCAGACGGCAGCAGCAGCGGCGGCGGCGGCGCATCCACCGCGCGCGTGAGGATAGATCCTGTGGCACGCGAGCGTATGATAGATCCTTCGGGAGAAGGCGGCGGAGGCGGGTCGTCGTCGTCGGACGCCGCGGCTACTGGGGCCGACCCGAGCAGCGGGCGTGGTCCCCTGTCGGGCCAGCGACCTGGGCTGCCCGAGCTCGAGCTGCCGCGGCCGATGGTCGCGGCGAAGGCGCTGGTCGTGCGTACGGGCTTCGAGCTCTCGACGCCTAAGCTGGCCGAGATGGCGGCGGGCACGCCGGTCGAACTGCTCGAGATGCGCCAGCTGCCCGACTACACGGCGCGCGCGCTCATCGCGATCCGCAACGGCCCGCGAGGCTGGGTCTCGATGTGGTCTCCCAAGGACCGAATCATGCAACTCGTCGAGCTGAGCGGCGGCGGTTTGACCTCCGGCCGGCAGGGCAGCGGGCGCGAGGGCGCCGCCAACGGCGGCGCGGCACCCAACTCGGGAGGCCGCGAGAATGCATCTCCGGGGCGGCCTGGTGCGAAGGGCGGCCTGGCTGGCGGTGCTCATGGCGGCGCATCCAAAGGGGAGCCTTCGACGGTGGCGGGGCCGGCGGCCCCGCGCATGCCAACGTACATGATCTCATCGCCCAAGCCACTGCTCGCGCGCACCGAGTTCGACTTGCAATCCGGCCGCGTGGGAGACCTCGAGCCGGGTACGCGAGTCCACGTACTCGAGTCGCGCCCTCTGCCGGACGGCGGCAGGCGCGTGAGGCTCTCTCTGGAGGTGAACCCGAGCGTCACGTACGGCTGGGTGACCGCGATCACGAAGAGCGGGCAGGAGAACCTCGCGCCGTATCTCTTCGAGGTGATGACCCCCAAGCCGCTGCTCGTGCGAAAGGAGTTTGACCTCAAGTCCGAGAAATTGGGCGAGATTGCGCCCGGGACGCTCGTCTTTGTACTCGAGGTACGCGCGGCGAGCGACGGGTCGCAGCGCACGCACTTTGCGTTCGCGACGGCGTCGGGCGGCATGAGCGCGGGCGGCTGGGTGACCTCGGTGACGAAGGATGGCGCGGAGAATCTGGCCGTCGCCGCGCGTGGCAAGGCGGCCCTGCGGTCGGCCGCCGGAGGGTCTGCCGCCGCGTCGGGCGTCGATGCGAGCAGTATACAAAAGATCATGGACAGTGCGAAGGCGGGTGGGAAGGCCGAGATGGCGGCAGCGGCGGCGATGCTGCTCGCCAAGGTGGCGAGCAAGGGGGCGAAGAAGCCATCCGACGATGACGCGAGCGCAGCCGGCGCGGCCGCCGCTCTCGAGGAGGGGAAGAGGCCGACGACGCCGCGGGCGGCGAAGAAGCCCTCGGAGGAGGGGAAGAAGCCCACGACGCCGCGGGCGGACGGCGGCGGCGGCACGACGCCACGGGCCAGCGGTAGCACCACACCTAAATCTGGCAAGGGCGTCGCACAGCAAGCGCAGGGGTTGAGCGGTGCCGAGAAGCAGAAGATGGAGGAGGCGGCGCTTCAGGCGAAACGAGAAGAGGTGAAGCGCGCGGTCGCGGATGCAGCCAACGCGCTCGCAAAGCTCGTCTCCAAAAAGCCTTTTGAGGAGAAGGAGTTTACGTACAAGCGCTTGGAGGCCCACCGGCCCAGTGGCAAGGCGGAGGAGATGCCCTCACGACATACTGCCGTGCCGAGCTGCGGGCTGGTGCTCATGTTCAACTGCTACCGTGCGTCCTTCGAGCTGCTGCAGGGCGACCTGTCCTCCCTGCCCGAATCGGAGGCGCTCGACCTTCGCTCGCTCACCTCGGGGGCCTCCCTCGGCCGGTGCAAGATCGCGCCCGAAAAGGGAACCCCTTTCGTCGACCGCATCGAGTTCCCGAATGAGTGGAAGACGGGTGACGAACACGGCCTCGAGCACAATGGGCTTCAAGGGGACGGCTGCCTGCTGGTGAAGATCGAATGGAAGGAGCCCAAAAGCGAGACCCAATTAGTGCCGCACGCCGCGCTCATCAAGTGCAATCCATGGCTCGCCTATGGGTGTGCCGAGGGAGCGCGCGTGATGATCCGAAAAGCTACTGATACGCAGGGAAAGTGTGCGACGGTGCAGCGCACGCTGCGCGACGATTCGGTCGTCGTGCGCGTGGATGGCACGATCGGCGAGTCGACAGTCGACCCGATGCCGCTGACGGTCGTGCGCACCTCCAACCCTCGGCACGAGCCAGGGACGCGCCTGCTCTATCTGCACGACGTGAACCTCGTCGATGCGGTCGTGGAGCACTGGCCCGAGAAGACGATCGACGTCAAGGAGGGCTCCCGCCATAAGCTGCAGGTCCAAGGCGTGGCCAAAACCGGCTGGGTCACGGCTGCCTCCTCCGCGGGTGAGGAGTTCCTCAAGGGGCCGGAGGACGGCACGCTGACGGCCGATGGCACCCCTCTGCCCGACGATGGCTCGGTCATGCAGGTCAAGGGGAGCAAGGCGCTCAAGGTGAACGCTGAATGTGGAGAGAGCGCTGAGAAAGCGGCGAAGGCGGCGCAGACGGCGCAGCTCGCGCCACGTTCCTTTGTGCACGTGCACGAGACGAAGACACTCGAAGACGGCACCAAACGCTGCTGCATCTCGACGATCGCCGAGCAGGGCACAGTGCTCACCGCGGCTCTCAACGAGTTCAACCACGCGATGCAGCGCTTCAAGAACGCGGCCGAATATGAGGCTTCGCGCGTGAGCTACTGTAACGACATCGTGGAGCGCGAGGCGCTTGTAGAGGATGCGATCACGGGCAACCTGCTGCGCATCAAGGACCAAACTCTCCACGTGTCGACCGCGACCGACGTGCAGGACAATGCGTCCGTCCCGCCCGAGTGGCGCGTCGATGACGTGCGCGACCTCGTTCATCTCATGCTACAGCCCTCGCCCTCGCGCAACAACGGCATGCATTCCGCACAGCCCGTGCTCGTGCGCGCCGGGCCGGGCACCGGCAAGACGTGGATGTCGAAGCAGGCGGTGTACACGCTCGCCGATCGGCTCCGGCTCGCGGGTCAGAAGGGCATCAGTCTCGTCCCGATTGTGGTGTACGTGCAGCGCGTCGTCTTCCTCATCAGGGAGGGCTTGGGCGGCGCTCTCCTCGAACGTTACATCGAGTCCGCGTACGCTGGCAAGAAGTACGATCTGTGGCGCAAGATGCTCGTGCAGGCCTACGAGATGCGTGCCCTCATCGTGCTCATCGACGGCGTCGACGAGGCCGCTGGGCTGCGCGACCAAATTGAGGATTTCATCCATGGGGATCTTGTGCCAAGTGGCAACCGCATTCTCGTCACTTCGCGCCCCGAAGGCGTGACACTCGTCCGCTACACCGGCCGCTTTGTGATCATGAACCTGAACGAGCTGACCAACGAGCAGCAGCGCAAGGTGATCAGCAGCATCGCGCCGCCATGTCCGCCATGGCGAGCGTCGGCCCATGGCATGCAAGCGCTCACCACGGCGCCGTGTCCCCTTCCCCCCACAGGTGATCAGCATCCAGATGCACGGCTCCGTGTTCTTCGACCACTTGCTCTCGCTCGGCGAGGTGCGCAAGCAGCTGGACGATGCATATGCGAAGCTGCGCGAGTCGGTGCAGGGGGAGCTCGAGACTCTCTTCTCACCCAATCGGTTCCGCAAGAGCAAGGAGGAGGAGGCCGGCGCGCGCTCCTCGCGCAAAGGGCCCGGAGATGAGATCTGGGATCCGGCCGAACGCCAGCTCACCGTGAAGGGCGACCGTGTGATCGCTGAGCGAGGGGATCCTCGGTATAACAAAGCCAATAATTCCACAGCCAAGGTGGCGGCTACGGGCAGGGAGGCAGAGGAGGACGAGGAGGCTCGTCGTCGTCGTCTGTTCGAGCTGAAAGAGGCGATCGAGCTCCATTCGGTCTTTTTGAAGAATCTCGATCGGCAGCTGAACGCGTCGACACCGCAGGCGTGCGGCGTGCCTATCCTCGAGCGCCTCGATTCGGTCGTGCGTGACTGCAAGCTAGGCGTGACTGAGAAGGACTTCAAGGCGGCGGTGCTCGAGGATATGCTTGGGCCGGGAGGTGAGCTCGAGAAGGACGAGCTCGATGGTCTCTGATTGCCACTCTGATGGACGCTGATTGCCTCCCTCATCAGGCGAGCTCGAGATGCGCCACCGTGTCGCGCTCGAGATGGGCGCGGTGCTGCTCAAAAAGAAGCGCGAAGATTTCGAGACCGCGCAGCTCAAGAAGATCAAGAAGATCAGCACAAAGACCGAGGGAGGCAAAGACGAGAAGCCGGGCTCACGCTTCAAGGCGGTGCTGCTCTCAGCCACCGTTCGCTCGAACGAGTCGGAAGCGGCCATGCCGGCGGCGGCGGTCAGTGCAGTGGAGAGGACGGCGGCGGAGCTCAAGGAGCTCAAGGAGCGCATGGCAAGACCCAGAAGCGATAGCACCGAGATCCGAGACGCCTTCTCGGGACGAGTGCTCTCGGACGCCGAGATGGAGGCTGAGGCGCGTAAGTCGAAGCTCGAGAGGAGCGCGGCCGCGCGCCTTTGGCAGAAGATCACGGCGCGCACGGATGAGCTGTACATGGTCATTGAGAAGATGCTGAGCACCTTTGATAGCTCCATGCGGCGCCTCGCGGCCGAGGCTGGTGAAGATTCGACCCAGAGTGCGCAGCTGTCCAAGGCCGTCCAGGTCGGCGAGCTCAAATCTCACACCACCACCTCTGATGGCCTCTGAGTGCATCTCTGAGTGCATGCTGATGGCCTCCCTCATCAGGTCGGCGAGCTCAAATCTCCTGCGCGCGCTCATTTGAAGGCGATGGAAGAGTATTCGGATCGCTTCCAAGACGGCGAGCTACCCGAGGCCTGCCTGACCGACGTATTGCGTGCCCGCATGCCCCTCGCGACGGGCCTGCAGTGCGTCGCCGTCATCACGCGCCTGCTGCAGCCGGGGGGCGTCTTGCTGGTGGATGAGTCGGCCGTTCAGGCGGCGACCGTTAAGGCCGAAGAGGCGGACAAGGCGCGCGCGCGAAAGGGAGCCTCCTTAGCGGCGGTCACGTCGCTGGCGGCCGCGCCCGAGGCGGCGCCCATCGTCGTCGACGTAAGTAAGGCGATCAAGATCACGCTCATGAAGCTCGTCAACAAGTATGCCGAACGCGACCCCACGCACTTCCGGCAGCACACGTGCACCCTGAAGCTGCAATGGAGGGGCATGAGCGCCTACGCCGAGGTGGAGGTGCACTACGTCGAAATCATGAAGGTGGGCATCTCAAACAACTCGAGCGCGTACGAGCACTACAACTTCTTCCGCGAGAAGCTCAAGGGGACGGTGCCCGAGGGCGAGCTCGATGAGCTGCTCGAGGAGAAGCTCATCTTCCTCGTGGACGCGACCGGCATCCCCGTGCTGCTCTCGCTGCTCGTGCTCATCTTCACCTCGGGCGGCGAGGACCTGACCAAGCTGCCCTCGAACCGCATCGAGCTCTACGAGCTCGGCATCGAGTCGGCGATCAAAAAGCGGCTGCAGCGCGGCCAGGCGGCCAAGGGCGACGTCAACCCGAGTGATATGCTCATCAGGCACTGGATTCGACTCTTCAACCTCGATCGTTCGAATATGAACGTCGATGACAATCCGCAGTTCGAGCAGAAAAAGGAACGAGAGCACCGGCCGACTCGCAAGCAGGCGATGAAGTTCGACGACCTGCGCAACGCAGCCGACCAAGCGCAACTCGACCAGAAGGCGAGCGAGAAGGTTGACGGCGCGAAGCAGTCGTTCAAACTCGATCAACGTGAGGTGTATGAGGTCTTCCGCCACGGCGCGCACTACTTGGCCGAGGCGAACAAGCCCGAGGTGCAGCGCACTGAGCTCAACCGCATTGAGCTCGCGATGCCCAAGAAGCTTGTCGACACGGTGATGACGCTCATCAACACGAACCTCAAGCTCCTCCTCGGCGGCGCATCCCCCCAATTTGGGCTGACGATGCTGCGGAATGTGGCCGTGACCAACCAGCAGGCGGGCCGGCGCGAATTTTCGTCCGCACACGTGTCCGTGGCTCTGCTGCTTGAGCATGTGACAGCCGAGGGCTTCACCCTCTGGCTGCACCTCAACAAGGAGGACGCGGGGCTGCCGCTCATCAAGACGCTCGAGGCGCAGACCGACCTCGCGCCCGCACAGTACCAGTTCAAGCACCTCTCCTTCCAGGAGGGCCTGTTCGCGCAGCACCTGCTCATGCAAGCCAAGGAGGGCTGGGAGGGCTGGGCTACCGACGAGGCCGCCTCCAAGTTCATCAACAACCCGTTCATGAACAACACGTGCCGCATCGCCGCGGGCCACCTGGGGACGCTGCTCGCCAAGCGCCGGCCCAGTTGGGACTTTGGCTCCAGGGAGGCCAGGCTGACCGAAGTGGGGCTGCAAGCGCTCTGGCTCATCATGGACCAGAACCTCAACCTGAAGCGACTCTCGCTCACGGGGAACAAGGTCGGCGCCGTCTCGAGCGATTCGGCCGGCCTGGCCAAGATGCTCACCACCTCGACCGCGCTCGTCGCACTCGATCTCTCGAAGAACGTGCTCGGCACACTCAAGTCGACTTTGCGCATCATGGCCCGCGGCCTTTCGCAGAATAAGTCGCTCACCTATCTGAACATCTCGAGCAATGAGCTCTGGCCGGACGGCACGCGCATCGTGTGCAACGCGCTGCGCGCGTGCACGACTGTGCGTAAGGTCGACCTGAGCTACAACCACCCGGGGCGCGAGGCATCGCTGGCCAGCCTGTTCTTGAGCCACCCGACCCTCACTTCCATCGGCGTCATCGAAGCCGAGCCGCAGAGCCGTCTCGAGAAGTCGTTCCATCTCGACCCGCGCGCCAAGGAGGCCATCGGGCGGGCAATCCTCGAGGGCACGGGCCAGGTTCAGTTCATCCAGTGCGACGCGTTCCAGCTCTCCGAAGAGACGACTACGCTCACCTGGAACACGAATCTGTCGAGCGACGCCATCATGCTCGCGGGTGTGCTCAAGCGCAACACGGTCCTCACGACGCTCAACGTCCTCTCCGGCAAAGGGGAGATGAGCGATTCCGAACGAGAGGAGGTCGGGCGTGCGCTGCTCGCCAACAAGCAGGGCAAGGTGGGGTTCTGCGATATCTTTGGGCTGATTGAGACGGGCGGCAAGACGTACAGATGCGACTTGCGCGACAAGGAACAGGTGCGCTCGATGCGCTCCTTCACCCTGCTCGCCGGGCTGCTCCGGGCCAATCCGATCCTGACGAGCGTCGAGCTCAAGTCGCTGAGTGCGGAGCACGTGGAGACGCTCGCCGAGGCGCTCAAACACAACAAGACGCTCAACGTCCTCAAGCTCGAACATCCGCTCAAGGGTGCCGACATCACGATCGCGACGCTGCCGGTCCAGCAGCTCAACGGCTCCAAGGGCATCGAGCTCATCGACCTCTCCGAGCGCGGCGAGGTGGTCGAGGGCGGTCACCGCGGCAAGTACCACATGGCGCGCTTTGCGTGCGCGATGTTGGGTGCCGTCCTTGCGATCAATCGGTCCGTCGTCGAGCTCAAGGTCAACCCAGGGCCGGGCACCGAGGGAGGCGCGATCCTTGACCACCTGCAGCGCGCGATCAAGTCGTCTCTACGTACCCTCGACCTGACCGGGATCCACCTGGGCGAGCGCGGCGGCAGCAAGTTCTTCGAGTCGTTGCTGATGGGCGCGTGCCCGAACATCACCACGTACAAGCTCGGCTCGACTGGGCTCGCAGACCACGCCATTGGACCGCTGATCGTCGAGGTGCTCCGCTCAGAGACATGCTCCATCACGTCCCTGGATCTGTCGAGCAACCAGATCAGTGGCACTGTGCTCGCACGTGCGATCCAGCTCAACCACTCGATCACGTCGCTCGACGTGCGCGACAATCCTATCGACGACCAGGCCCTGTGGGTGTTGGGCAATCTCCTCTTGAACGAGACGTGCCAGTGCCGGCTCGGCTACTTGCGCGTGTTCGCGTTTGAGGTCGAGGAGAGCATGAAGACGTTGAGCATGAAGGACAAGCCGCTCGAGAGCGGTGCGGTGCGGCTGCTGGCCGGCGTGGTGAAGTTTAACCAGTCGCTCACGGCGCTCAACTTGAGCGGCACGAGGATCGAGAAGGAGGCGGCAAGCTCCATTGCGCAGGCGCTCGTGGCGAACAAGCTGCTCGCCGAGCTCGACTTGTCGCGCAACCCGATGGTCAACCCGGCCATGTACAAGCTTGGGGATGCGAACGACATGCGTGGCTTGCAGCAGCTGGCGGACGCGGTGCTGCAGGCGGCCTCGCTGAAACGGCTGACGCTCGAGGGAGGCGAGCTACCCGTCCACTTCCTGAGAGGGATGCAAGAACACTCAAGCGCATCTTTCACCCAGAAGAAGGCGAACAAGTCGGCCTCCGGGACGGCGCAGGAGCAGGCCATCGCTACGGGCGCAGCAGTCGACCTGTCAGCCCAGAAGCTCACGTTCGTTTCTGCGGTGGTGATGGCCGCGCTCATCAAGGACAACAAGTACATGAGCGAGCTCAACATTCACGGCAATGAGCTGGGCCCGGAGGGGCTCAAGATCATCATCGAGGCTCTTCGGCTCGGGACCCTCGTGGCTCTCGACGCGGGCGGCAACGTGACGCCGATGATGTCGGGCACCAAGAAGGCCGAGGTGCAGAACAAGCAGATCGCCGATCTCTTCGTATCGATCTCGACGATCACGAGCCTTGAGCGCCTTCTCTTTGATCGCAACGAGGTCTTCGAGATCGCACAAGATACGATCTCGAGGCTCTCCTCGCTCAAGATCCTCTCGATCACGCACAATAAGCTCGTCGCGCTGCCAGAGGACCTCTGGCAGCTCCGCAGCCTCAAGAAGCTCGCGTGCGGCGCGAATAAGATCCGTGAGCTGCATGCCACCGTCGGGCAGCTCGAGTCACTCGAGTCCTTGGACCTGCGCGGGAACGCGCTCACGTTTCTGCCCACGTCGATCGGGCAGCTCCAGGCGCTGCGCCATCTCGATCTGTCCGAGAACCAGCTGTCCCAGCTCGTACCTACCATCTGCGAGCTCGCGCTGCTCGAAAAGGTCGAGGTCAAGAACAACCCACTGCAGCGCCCGCCGCTCTCGACCGCCAAGCAAGGCATGGTAGCCATCCGGCGTTACTTCCAAGAGCTCGCACGCGCGGGCGAGGCCGTGTCGAACGCGGCGCGCCTCGTGCTGCTCGGTCACGGCGAGAGCGGCAAGACGTCGTTGCAGCGCGGGCTGCGCGCGGGCACGGCCAACCCGGCTTCCTTTGATGAGCGCACCATCCAACTCGACATCTACTCGCTGCTCCTCGAGCGCCCAGTCCCCGAGGGCACGCCGGGCGGTGGCACCGAGCAGATCACCGTCTCGATGTGGGATCTCGCAGGCCAGCCGCAGTACGCGGCGGGCTTGCAGCCGTACATCGTGTCGGGCTCACTCTACCTCCTCCTGGTCCCGGCCTTGCCCACCCTCGAGCTTGACGCCCAATATGGCGACCTCGTCGGCCGTTGGATGGATTATCTAACCGCGAGCGCGCCCGAGGCGGTCGTGCAGCCGGTCATCACGCATTGTGACCGGATGCTTCCCGCCTCGTCCAAGGACAATTCGGCTTTGGCCTTTGAGAACGCCGCCGCTGCGCAAGCGAACTGGCTTTGTTCCGCGCTGCAGCGCCATCAGGCGTTCCAGCTCGTCTCCGACGGCTTCAAGCCCCTCAAGGTGCAAGAGAAGGTGATGTGCATCTCCGCCGTGCAGGGTGGCGACCTGTCGCTGCTGGCGCTGCGCCATCGGCTCGAGGAGATTGTGTTTGGCAAGCCGCCACTCCTGCCCTCGGTCGGACAGACCATCCCCAAGAGCTGGATGCAAGCCATGTCCTTCCTTCGTGCGCTGCGCGACGGGCGCAACCCCGTCGTCGCCGCGCGCAATGCCGTCCTCGGCGACGTCCTCGCGAGCGAGGGAAGCGGGGGGATGGCCTCGGGGTTCTCGGGCGGCGCGCGCCCGTACGTGACGATGGTCGAGGCGGAGCAAATCTGGATCGAGAGCGTTGTACCGGTACTCGGTCCGGGCGCCTCGCCTCAGGTGCTCACGGACGCGCTGCAGCTGCTCGTCAACCAGGGCGAGGTGTTCTCGTCGAGCGGCATCATCTACCTGCAGCCCGACTACATCACACGGCTGCTCAAGCCTCTCGTCGACCACCGGCTGACCAAGCAGCGCTTCCAGCAGACTCTTGGTGCACTGCCGGGCGATGCGGACGCGCAGCTGCGCCGCGCGGCGCTTCTGCTGCCTGCGTGCGAGATCTTCATCAAGACGGGTGAGCTGCGCGAGGAGCTGCTCACGCCCATGTGGCAACCTCTCGGGCTCCATGGCGACGACTACGGTGACGTGGTGATCATGCTCGCGGCGAGCGGCGTGCTCTTCCTCGCCGAGCACACGTGCCACGGCCGCCGCTGGGTGATGCCCATGCGTCTGCCGCCAGTGCGCCCAGAGGAAGTCTATCGAAACTGGTCTGAGCTGCTTGGCGTCGACTCGAGCTACGAGCAGCTCTCATTCGGATACCAGCTTGGCCGTTTCGCGCCGCCGGGCGTCTCCGAGCGCCTCGTGGCCGCATGCAATGGGCTGGGCAAGTACAAGGGCTTTTGGAAGCGCGGCGCGCTCTTCAACACCGCCGTGCCGGGCGCGTTCCTCCTCCTTGAGATGCGCTCCACGCAGGCGCTCACGACGGTGGGAGAGAGCCACTCGACCCACGAGCAGCACGTCGAGGTGCGCGCGCCCAGGACGGCGCGACGCGCCGTGTGGGCCTTGCTACTGCGAGTACACGAGACCGCCGAGCGCATCATGGAGGACTTTCCGGGCATACGCTGCAACGCCGAAGTGCGCTGCCCCGGCTGCGCTACCAATCAGCTTCAGGCCGTGCTCAAGGCACAAGCGATCACGAGCGACGCGGACCGAGCGATCGCGCTGCATGAGGCCCACGGTCGTGCGGTGAAGGTGTGGCCCATGGCTGAGGTCACTTCCAAGCGGCAGGTGTGCGAGCTCTGTGGGGAAACGCTCGCGCTCAACGGCATCAAATTGGAAGACAGCAATGCGGCGATCGTGCCGCTCTCGCAGGGGCTACATGTGACGCCGGCCCCCTTTTCGCTCGAGGAGGCGGCTGTAGACTCGAAACGCATGGATTCCTTGAGGAACCGAAGCGACACCACGGATTCCTTTAGACACCGAAGCGACAGCACGGATTCCTTTAGGAACCGAAGCGACAGCACGGATTCCTTTAGACACCGAAGCGACTGCGCGGCAGCGTCGCCCGACAAGCCAGGGATCCTTCACAGGGATCCTTCACAGCCAGGGATCCTCACCCGTCAGCTTTCACTCAAGGGACTCGGACTCTTCGTGGCGAGCCCGAGCGCCGACTCGGGCGCCGACTCGAACCCGAACTCGGCACCCGAAGGCATGTCCAGGCGGGACTCGACGGAGGGGCCTGAGGCTGCTTCGGCCGAGGCTCCGGCATCGGCCGTTGGCGGCGCCTCGTCCACGATGTCCTTCCGGCGCCGTGTCGAGCGAGTGCTCCAGATGGGCGATGCCGGCGTCGAGGGGGGGGGGAAGCTGACGGCCCTCACTGGCGAGGGACAGGCCAAGGTGCGCGCGTACAAGAGGTTCCTTGCACGCCATGTGCGCTACGGGCGACCCTTTGAGGCCAATTGCGGACTTCATCGGCTGCTCGGGCTCGGTTCTGAAGAGGAGCTCAAGCACATCAAGGACGGCGGCGAGGCTACGCTGGTCGCGGAGATCACGAAATGCAAGACGGCCGAGCGAGACGTGGGCGGCTTCGACGACATGTATTGGCTCAACTACGTGCAGAGCGAGCCGGCCGAGGAGCGCGCCATGCCGGCGGGCATGCCCGCACCGAGCCTTGACCAGGGCCACACGGGCATGATGCTCGACGACTTTGTGAAGCTGCCGACGGCCGCCGCGGCCGGGCTCAAGCGCATCCACGTCCTCGCGCTGCGGCTGTACACCACCTCGGTGCACCAGACGCTCAACAGGGCGTTACGCGAGGGCTGCTCACCCGCACGACCGCACCCGTACCCTGCGCTCGTCGCTTGGCTGTGCGAGGCGCTCCACAAGCTGATGCGCTGCGAGGCCGAGACCGCCCGAGCGGAGGAGCTCGCCAAGGCGCGACGGGGCGCTTCGGCCAGTGCCATGGAGGAGCTTGCGGACAGGGAGCCCGCGGAGAAGGAGAAGACGCGCACCGTGTGGCGCGCCGTGGACATGAGCGACAGATATGGCAAAGGCGAGACGCGGCATGAGCACTTCGACTTTAGCGAGTTCCGCTCCCGGGGCGGGACGGAGCTCGGTTTCGTCTCGACCTCGCCGAACCGCGACGTCGCCGAAGAGTCAGCGATCCCGAGCCAGACGGGCGCGGAGGACGCGCCCGGGACGGCGCCCATGCCACTCGTGCTCAAGGTGCGCGCCGATCTTCAAAAGGGCGCCGTTCCGGGCGTCGACCTGAGCTTCCTCTCCGTGTTCCCTTCGGAGAAGGATTGCGTCTATCCTCCTGGCACGTACTTCGAGCCGCGCACGGGGTACGAGGAGCCGGTCGTGCTGCCCTCGGGAGAGGAGATCACGCTGCGTGTCTTTGAGGTCGTGCCGCGCGTCTCGTCACTCTTCCTCACCTGGTGAGGAGGGAGAGATAGGCTGCCGATCGATTGACTATGCCGCGCGTCTCGTCACTATCCCTCCTTTTCGTCACTTTGGGAGGGTGAGATAGGCTGCCGATCGATTGACCCTCCGCCAGCCACAAGACACGCCATCATCTTCCGCCGCTGCTTCCGCGCACGCGTGACGCGTGCTCCTCTCCTGCTCATCATCTTTCATCTCGCATCTGGCAAGATACGTACGTTCACATTCACGCTGGTGGATCTGCCGCCGTCCGGCGAGTTGGCATGTGTGGGCAGCAGGCAGCACCAGCCTACTGCTCCCTCGTGCACACTGCAGCCGGTACCAACTACCTTGCCGTACGGCTTCACTGCTCGGCTTTAGAGCCTGGTTGCGGGTGGGGGGTGGCCTGGGGTGATGTGCGGGCCGCTGTCGTAGAGCCTACGAGGCCGACTCGTCCACTCTTCTGTACAGTCGTATCCGAAATTCCGATCGGAATTCCATACGCCATATCCATACGGCATACCATCAGTGCATACCATACCGCATAGTACGGCATACGAAAGAGAGACCCACACGATATACTACCTGAGGCGTAGTAGTTCATACCGTCATCGCATAGCCGCGGCCCGCGCAAGCCGCGCTTACCGTACATAGCCGTACAGTGGAGCTGCGTCGCGGTTGTATACGTTAGACCCGTGGCGTAATTGGATTTAGCTGACTAAGGTGACCAGACACACTGAGACAGGACTGCTGCCTGCTCCTCTCGCTCCTCTCTTGACGTCTGTCATCAGCGAAAGCGCAAGATCCACCGTACGGACTTCCAACGGACCCCCCGCCCCGAAAGCCCCGACTTTACGACGTGTCCATCGCGTCGTACAGGGCGCCGTCTCGCGACTCAGGCGGCGGCGGCAGTGTTGGTGGCATCGCCGGCGGCTGTGGAGTAGCGGCGACGGCACGGCGCGCGGCGGCGCCGGCGAACATGCCGTCGAGCGTCGACTGTCGCAAGACCGACGTTGGCCGTGGGCTGGCGGGCGAAGCGGCAGCGCTGGTGACAGACGGCGTTGGGGTGGCGGGAAAGGACGCAAAGGTGGGTGCTGGCGGCGGAGGGGAACCCACGTTGAAGCTCATGGCGCTGCTCGTGGGATGCGCCGAGCAGGCCGTCGCTACCGCCCTCGATGCCGCCACACCATGGGCTCTCGCGACAGCCTGCGTAGCCCGGCTCTTTCGGCAGGCAAATGCGATGGTCGATGCGCCGCCACCACAAGCGGCGCCGTTGGCGGCAGCGGCAGCGGGCAGGTTGTACGCGTCCGAGGCTATACTAGCGCTGCTGTCGCTGAGTATGATGGAGACCTGTCGGAATGGAGACCTCTCATCAACAATCACCTTGTGAGTTCGCTGGACGACACCCAGCCGCCGCCAGCAGGGTGTGCGACCGTCGCCCTCATCGCGTATGAGCCGCTCGCCCGTCTTGCAATCGATGACGTAGCCATGAGCGGGGCATTTCAGCGCCGTCGTTCCGACCTCCTCGATGTCCGCAAGCACGCCATCGCCGAGGGCTTGGCCGTGGTGGAAGCAGTGGAAATCACAGGCCGCGAGCGTTCCGTCGGCGGCTCTGACGATCACGATCTTGCGGCCGGTCCGACCTTGCACCGTGAATCGCTTGAGCGGTTGGAGGTCGAGCACGATGGCAGAGGCTTCCTCGCCCAGCGCGATCTGCATGCGGGGCCCGCTCTTTCGGAGCTCTTTCGGTGCAGCTGCTGTGAAATTATAAACATTGGCTGTGAAACACACAACGCGCGCGCTCTCCGGACCCCCAAGCACGGGGGCCGCAATCGCAATGGACGGAGGCGTGGCCGACACAGCCTGCTATTACACAGTTCGCGCCGTCCTCGAAGTATGCAACGCTACCGGTACTTCTATCTCGGGGTGTATCTTCAATCACGCACCCCACAGCCCACACCTAAACCCGACTTCACGCAACGAACAACGCCGCCGGAACCGCTCTCCACCCGCCCCAAAACACTAGCCGGGATCCCTACTTCCAATATCGGCATACTCCCATACGATACACATCACGCGGCACTACGAGCACGCCAGTACAGAGAACTCGACTGCTGCCATGACTGCTGCACACGTACTACTACTACAGTTTCGTGAGGGCATGCGTGAGGGCCGCATGTGGCATGATGTACCCAGACATACTACGATGCAATCTCACTTAACCATTTTAACCACGCGTCGCACACCAGAAACTCGAGAAACTCGAGACCTCTGACTGCCATGCCCTGGTCATGCCTCATCCTCCTCTGCTCCATCTTTCTCTCTCGCCTCCGCAATTCTTCTTCCTACCTGAGGTGGAGACGGCCGGCGTGAAGATGGCGGCGGCGACGGTGAAGGCGGCGGCGGCGAGGTCGAAGGTGGCGGCCGCGAAGGTGGCGGCGGCGAGGGCGAAGGCGGAGGCGGCGAGGGCGGACGTGGCGGCGGCGAGGGCGCAGGTGGCGGCCGCGGTGATGGCGGCGGCGAGGATGCAAGTGGCGGCCGCGAAGGTGGCGGCGGCGAGGGTGAAGGCGGAGGCGGCGAGGGCGAAGGCGGCGGCGGCGAGGGTGGCGGCGGCGGCCGTGAAGGCGGTGGCGGCGAGGGGGAAGGCGGAGGCGGCGAAGGCGGAGGTGGCGGCGGCGAGGGTGCAGGTGGCGGCCGTGAAGGTGGCGGCGGCGACGGTGAAGGTGGCGGCGGCGACGGTGCAGGTGGCGGCCGCGAAGGTGGCGGCGGCGAGGGTGAAGGCGGAGGCGGCGAAGGCGGACGTGGCGGCGGCGACGGTGCAGGTGGCGGCCGTGAAGGTGGC